>JAESFI010000098.1_pt1 | contig 89376 bp, 88 predicted proteins | sample 9269361 | NCBI WGS metagenome assembly JAESFI01 (sample SAMN14504119, study PRJNA617095) | algae metagenome | isolation source: Brasilonema angustatum HA4187-MV1 and co-occurring heterotrophs from moss... | place: USA: Manoa Valley, Honolulu, Hawaii | collected 2009-07-20
CAGCCAGATCAATCGAGGCTTTGGACAACGCTATCGCCCTCGCCATGGCCGCCTTCACCGCCCAAGAGTGCCTGAACTTCTTCGCCGCGGCCGGTTATGATCGCGTCTGATCAGAATCTGCTCTAGGGCTGAGTCGGCTGAACCGGCAAGGTGCCTTAAAAGTCCGAAGCGATACCTTTGCGCTCCCAATCCCCGTAGCGGGTGGGTTCAGGCCCCTTCGGTCCCTGCAATTCCTTGGGCGCCGCTCCAGCATGCGCCGCCGCTGCGGCCTGCCGGCGCGCTTCCGCCTCAGCCAGCGCTCGCTGGGCGGCCGGAGGGAGTTGCTTGCGATCGGGAACGGAGGGCTGGTCACTCATCGAGTCGTTCCTAGCGCAGGATCATGGCGCGTGCGAGGTGCAATATCGCATTGCTGAAATGGTGATCGTGGCCTGTAAACGCGAGAGCCCATTCTTACATTTGGCATATTCGCGTGCCAGAGATCGCCTTCTCAAGGCATGCGCCCATTGCGGCGGAACTGCCGCTCGCCAAGAACCTTAAGCCGCATGCCATCTCAACGTTTCGCCCCTCCATCCGAAGTGCCTGGTCTTGCGGCGCGGCGGATTGCCGCCGACATCGTCGACGGCGTGCTGCACAAGCACCGCACGCTTGACGACCAGCTCGACGGCGGCGGCGCCCATCCCGGACTGAAGACGCTGGCCGATCGCGACCGCGCGCTGATGCGCCGGCTCGTTGCGACCGTGCTGCGCCGGCTCGGCACGCTCGGCCACGTGCTGTCCCGCCTGCTCGACAAGGGCATTCCCACCGACGCACCGCGCGCGCAAAGCGCGCTGCTGATCGGCGCCGCGCAGATTCTCTGGATGGACGTGCCCGATCACGCCGCGGTCGATCTCTCCGTTCGCCTCGTGCAATCCGACCGGCGCGCCGCGCGCTATGCCGGCCTCGTCAACGCCGTGCTGCGCCGCTGCGCGCGCGAGGGCCAGGCGTTGGTCGAAGAAGTCGCCGCGCAATCGCTGGACCTGCCGCCCTGGATGCTCGCGCGCTGGAGCGCGCATTACGGTGAAGCGACCGCGCGGGACATGGCGCTGGCGCTCGGCCATGAGCCCTCGCTCGATCTCACCGTGAAGTCGGATGCCGCGCAATGGGCGAGCCGCCTGCATGGCGAGACGCTGCCGACCGGGACGGTGCGGATGCTGCTGCACGGCTCGGTGACCATGTTGCCCGGCTTTGCCGAAGGACAATGGTGGGTGCAGGACGCCGCCGCTGCCCTGCCGGCGCGATTGTTCGGCGACATCAAGGGCAAGTCCATCGCCGATCTCTGCGCCGCCCCCGGCGGCAAGACCGCGCAACTGGCGCAGGCCGGTGCGCACGTCACCGCGATCGACCGCTCGCCCGCCCGGGTCGCGCGGCTGCGCGAAAACCTGACGCGGCTGTCGCTCCAGGCCGAGACTGTCGTCGCCGACGCGGTGGAATGGGCCGGACCGGCCGAGGGCTTTGACGGCATCCTGATCGATGCGCCCTGCACCTCGACCGGCACGATCCGCCGCCATCCTGATGTCGCCTGGCTCCGGCAGGAATCCGACATTGCCACCCTGACTGCGCTCCAGCAGCGGTTGCTGAAGAAATCCGTCTCGCTGCTCAAGCCCGGCGGGACGCTGGTCTATTGCACCTGTTCGCTGGAACCCGAGGAAGGCGAGCAGGCCGTGGCCACGCTGCTAGCCGCAGAGCCTGCGCTCCGGCGTGTGCCGATCGCGGCGTCCGAGGTCGCCGGCCTCGACGAAATCATCACTGCCGATGGCGACCTGCGCACCCTGCCCAGCCATCTGCCGAACGCCGATCCCAAGCTCGGCGGGCTCGACGGATTCTTCGCGGCCCGGCTCGTTAAATCCTGATTTTGCACCGGTTTTTGCAACTTCGACGCTGATTCGTCCCGTTCAGGGTGGTGTCAGGCGGGCGATTTTGGGATTAATAAGGATTCGTTAATAAGGATTCGTCGGAATCCGTTCCCCCTTCAAGGCAAGGCGTGTCGGTCGCTCAACGCAGACGTATCTCGACGCTGGTGATGAACCGCTTCGCGCGGAACATGCTCGCGCGCGCGAGCGGCGGTTCGGTTGCGCTGTCGCGGGTCTGGCCCGGCCGCACCGACCGGCTCATCATCGCGCCGCATGATCTGCGCACGGCGGATGCGACGCGTGCCGCCGAGATCTATGCCGGCCGCTTCGTCTTCGCCGGCAAGATCGTCAATTGCCACGGCCGCTCGATCTTCGATCTCGAGCCGCCGTCGGAGGATTGGGAGGTCGCACTGCTCGGCTTCGGCTGGCTGCGCCATTTGCGCGCCGCCGACACCGCGCTGACGCGGGCCAATGCGCGCGCGCTGGTCGAGGACTGGATCGCCAATCCCGCCAACAAGCGCCGCCCCGTCGCGCGGCGCGCCGACGTGCTGGCGCGGCGCGTGATCTCGCTGCTGTCGCAGGCGCCGCTGGTGCTCAACGACACCGACAACAAGTTCTACCGCCGTTACTTGCGGGCGCTCGCGCGCGAGATCCGCTTCCTGCGCTACACCATGGTCGACATCCCCGACGGGGTGCCGAAGCTGCAGGTGCTGATCGCGCTGTGCTACGCGGCGCTGTGCCTCGCCAACCAGGCGCGGCACATCCGTAGCGCGTCGAAAAAGCTCTCGGATGAATTGCAGCGGCAGATCCTGCCCGATGGCGGCCACATCTCGCGCAATCCGGGCGCGCTGATCGAGCTCCTGATCGATTTGCTGCCGCTGCGACAGACCTTTGCCGCACGCAACATCGCGCCGCCGCCGGCGTTGCTCAACGCGATCGATCGCATGATGCCGATGCTGCGCTTCTTCCGCCACGGCGACGGCAATTTCGCGCTGTTCAACGGCATGAGCGCGACGCCGTCGGATTTGCTCGCGACGCTGCTTGCCTATGATGACACCCACGGCGCGCCGATGGCGAACATGCCGCATACCGGCTTTCAGCGCCTCGATGCCGGCCAGACCACGCTGATCATCGACACCGGTCCGCCGCCGCCGGCCGGCGTCAGCCACGACGCCCATGCCGGCTGCCTGTCGTTCGAACTGTCGTCCGGCATCAGCCGCATCGTCACCAATTGCGGCATGCCGACCACGGGCCGCGACAATTGGCGGCCGTTCGCGCGCAGCACCGCGGCGCATTCGACGCTGACCTATCACGAGACCTCCTCGTGCCAGTTCGTCGAGATGTCGGCGATGAAGCGGCTGCTGCACGGCTCGCCCGTCACCAGCGGCCCGGTCGAGGTCGAGAGCTATCGCGAGGTGGTGCAGAACGGCACGCTGCTCACGACCTCGCATGACGGCTATCTCTCCAAGTTCGGCGCGATCCATCGCCGTGTGCTGATGGTCGCCAATGACGGCGCGCGCATCGACGGCGAGGACACGCTGTCGCCGCCGCAGGGCGGGCGCTTCAGGGGCGCCGATGCCGATTTCGCGCTGCGCTTCCATCTGCATCCCGCGGTGAAGGCGAGCCGGCTGTCGGATGCGCGCGGCGTCATGCTGGTGCTGCCGAACCGCGACGTCTGGACCTTCGAAGCCCTGGACGACAAGGTCGACCTCGAGGACAGCGTGTTCCTGGCCGGCAATGACGGCCCGCGCCGCACCGCCCAGATCGTGATCCGGCAGGATGCGCGGCAGGCGCCTTCGATCCGCTGGAGCTTTGTCCGCTCCAGCGCCTCGCCGGCGGTCACCAATGCCCGCCGCAACGCCCGGCGCGAGCCGGAACTTCCGCTGTAAACAGGCGAATTCGGCCCCATCTCGTCGTTGTGAAAACGGCCGAAAGCTGCTATCGAGCGCTCGTTCGCGCGACTGGCGACCTTGGATGGAGCACCATCGGGAAGCGCGACACATATCCGCCGCGCGCCTGGGCATAGACACTCCCTTAGCAGAGGATCTTGCTCATGACTGACCATCCCCGCCGCGTCACCCGCGCCCTTCTCTCCGTTTCCGACAAGACCGGCCTGATCGAGTTCGCCAAGGCGCTTGCCGCGCATGATGTCGAGCTGGTCTCGACCGGCGGCACCGCAAAAGCGATCGCCGCGGCCGGCCTCAAGGTGAAGGACGTGTCCGACCTCACCGGCTTCCCCGAGATGATGGACGGCCGCGTCAAGACGCTGCATCCGAAGGTGCATGGCGGCCTGCTCGCGATCCGCGACAACAAGGAACATGCCGAGGCGATGAAGGCGCACGGCATCGCGCCGATCGACCTGCTCGTCGTCAATCTCTATCCGTTCGAGGCGACCGTCGACAAAGGCGCGGGCTTCGAGGATTGCATCGAGAATATCGACATCGGCGGTCCCGCGATGATCCGCGCTGCCGCGAAGAACCATGACGACGTCGCTGTCGTAGTCGAGGCCGAGGACTACAAGGCCGTGCTCGACGAGCTCGCCGCCAACAACGGCGCGACCACGCTGAAGCTGCGCCGGCGCCTTGCCGCGAAGGCCTATGCGCGCACCGGCGCCTATGACGCCGCGATCTCCAACTGGTTCAACCGCCAGCTCGAAATCGACGCGCCCGACTTCCGCGCCTTCGGCGGCCGGCTGATCCAGTCGCTGCGCTACGGCGAGAACCCACACCAGACCGCGGCGTTCTACGCGACGCCCGACAAGCGCCCGGGCGTCTCGACCGCGCGGCAGCTCCAGGGCAAGGAGCTCTCCTACAACAACATCAACGACACCGATGCGGCCTATGAATGCATCGGCGAGTTCGACGCCAGGCGCACCGCGGCCTGCGTCATCGTCAAGCACGCCAACCCCTGCGGCGTGGCGGAAGGCGCGAACCTCGTCGACGCCTATCGCAAGGCGCTGGCCTGCGATTCCACCTCGGCGTTCGGCGGCATCATCGCGATGAACCGCGCGCTCGACGCCGACACCGCGCGCGAAATCACGAAGATCTTCACCGAGGTGATCATCGCGCCCGACGCCAGCGAGGAGGCGATCTCCATCATCGGCGCGCGCAAGAACCTGCGCCTGCTGCTCGCCGGCAGCCTGCCCGATCCGCGCGCGCCCGGCCTCACCGCCAAGACGGTCGCCGGCGGCCTGCTCGTGCAGAGCCGTGACAATGCGGTGGTTGACGACATGACCTTCAAGGTCGTGACCAAGCGTGCACCGACGGACGCGGAGATGCGCGACCTCAAGTTCGCGTTCCGGGTCGCCAAGCACGTCAAGTCCAACACCATCATCTACGCCAAGGATCTCGCAACCGTCGGCATCGGCGCGGGCCAGATGAGCCGGGTGGATTCAGCGCGGATTGCGGCACGCAAGGCGCAGGATGCGGCCAACGAGCTGAAGCTCGCCGAGCCGCTCACCAAGGGCTCGGTGGTGGCATCGGATGCGTTCTTCCCGTTCGCCGACGGCATGCTCGCCTGCATCGAGGCCGGCGCCACCGCCGTGGTGCAGCCCGGCGGCTCGATGCGCGACGACGAGGTGATCAAGGCCGCCGACGAGCACGGCATCGCCATGGTGTTCACCGGCACGCGGCACTTCAGGCACTAAGCCTCACCACGCGCGTAGCCCGGATGGAGCATAGCGAAATCCGGGTTTCGCAATCCCACAACGACTGCCCCGGATTGCGCGGAGCCTGTCATCGGGCGGCGCTTTGCGCCGACCCGTTGGCTCCATCCGGGCTACGGACGGCGGTTAGTCCTTCACGCGCATCAACAGCCCGAACCCTGTCACGAAGAACACCACCAGCACGGCCATGCCGGCCTTCTGGCTCGCCGTGGCCGCGGTGATCACACCGATCAGCAGAGGACCGATGAAGGACGTCACCTTCCCGGTCAACGCGAACAGACCGAAATACTGCGCGATGCGATCTTTCGGCGCGAGGCGGATCAGCAGCGTGCGCGACGCCGCCTGCAGCGGTCCACCGGCCGCACCGATGAGACAACCCAGCACCAGATAAGCGCGCTCCGCCGCGCTCGAGAACAGCGGCGCGCCGGCCAGAGGCGGCGCGACCTTGACGAACAAGACGCTGTCCTTGTCGACCAGCAGGATCGCCGCCACCGACAGCAACAGGACCAGCAAGCTGCCAGCGATGACGCGCTTCGGCCCGAGACGATCATCCAGCTTGCCGCCGAGCCATGCGCCGAAGGTGCCGGCAATCGCAAGCATGATGCCGAAGGTGCCGATCTGGATCGTGTGCCAGCCGAACGTGCCCGCCGCATAGATGCCGCCGAACGCGAACAGCGACACAAGCCCGTCGGTGTAGATCATGTTGGCGAGCAGGAACGCCGCGAGCGACTTCTGCTGCGGCAGGCTCTTGATCGATTGCTTCAGCTCCGCCAGGCCTTCGCGCAGCGCCTCGCGCACCGGCCGTTTCGCCGGATAGTCCGGCGTGAACAGGAACATCGGCGTCACGAAGATGATGAACCATATCCCGGTCAGCGGTCCCGCGGCGCGATCGCCCTGGTGGGTTGCGGGATCGAGCCCGAACAGCGGCGTGAAGCCGAGCAGCGTGCGGCCGGTCTCGGGATTGGCTGCGAGGAAGCCGAGCACGATGATCAGGCTGACGATACCGCCGATATAGCCCGTGGCCCAGCCGGTGCCGGAGAGCCGGCCGATGCGATCCGGCGGCACCAGGGTCGGCATCATCGCATTGTTGAAGACCGTGGCGAATTCCGCGCCGACACTGGCGAGCGCGACCGCGGTGAGCAGGGGCGGAATGACCGAGGGATCGCCGGGCTTGCCGATCCACAGCGTGCAGGACGCCAGCACCAGCAATGCGCCGAATCCAGCGATCCAGGGCTTCCTGCGGCCCGAAGCATCCGCGATGGCGCCCAGCACGGGCGACATCAGCGCGATGGCAAGGCCCGCCGCCGCCATCGCAAAGCCCCACAGCGATTGCCCGGTGGCTGCATTTGGCGCGATGCTGGTGGCGAAATAGGGCGCGAACACGAAGGTCGTGATCAGCGTGAAGTAAGGCTGCGCGGCCCAGTCGAAGAAGATCCAGCTGACGACGGCCGAGCGCGGAGGATAGGTCCGCGGCGCGCCAGCCATGCGCGCATCCGGTGCGATCGTCGTCATTCCGTAGTCCCCATCACGAACAGTTTTGCCCCTCTTAGCGCAAACCGTATAGCATTACAGCGACGCGTTTGAATTGGCCCGAAGGCCCGGCGGAAATTTTGATGATGTCATCATTTTCGACACGGCGAACTTTTTTAGCCCTGATCGCCACTCTGGCGTTTGGTCTTGCATCAGCAACCGCGCAGGATGCACGACGAGGCTATGTCCCGCCCGCGCTCGACACCGTGCACGCCGTCCCGGCCGAGCATGGCATGGTGGTGGCGCAGGAGAAGATATCCGCGCAAATCGGCGCCGATATCCTGCGGCGCGGCGGCAACGCGATCGATGCCGCAGTCGCCACCGGCTTCGCGATGGCCGTGACCTATCCGCGTGCCGGCAATATCGGCGGCGGCGGCTTCATGGTGATCCATTCGGCGGAGCGCAACGAAGACATCACGATCGACTATCGCGAGACGGCGCCGGCGGCGACCACGCCGCAGATCTTTCTTGGGCCGGACGGCAAGCCCGAGCCGGCGAAGTCGCGCGATTCCGCACTCGGGGTCGGCGTGCCCGGCACCGTTGCCGGTTTTTCCCTGGCGGTGGAGAAATACGGCTCGGGCCAATTCACGCTGGCGCAATTGATCGAGCCTGCGATCGCGCTGGCGCGCGACGGCTTTGTCCTCACCGACGACATGGCCGACACGCTGACGACCTGGCACCCGCGCCTCAAGCGCTGGCCCGCTTCGGCAACGATCTTCTCACGCCCTGACGGCACCCCGCTCGGCGAGGGTGACCGGCTGGTGCAGAGCGATCTCGCCGAGACACTGTCGGCCATCGCAACGCAGGGGCCGCGCGGCTTTTATGAGGGGCCGGTCGCGGAAAAGCTGGCCAAGGCCATCTCCGATGCCGGCGGCATCATGACGCCGGCCGATCTGAAATCGTATCAAGCGGTGATCCGCGCGCCGGTCCGCGGCAATTATCGCGGCTATGACATCGTCTCGATGCCGCTGCCGTCCTCCGGCGGCGTGGTGCTGGTCGAGACGCTCAACATCCTCGAAGGCTTTCAGCTCGCCGATCTCAAGCAGGGATCGCCCGCCTCACTGCATCTGCTGATCGAGGCCATGAAGCGCGCCTATGCGGACCGCGCGCGCTATCTCGGCGATCCCGCCTTCGTCAACGCGCCGATCGAGACCCTTACCGCCAAGGACTACGCCGCCAAGCTGCGCGCCGGCATCTCCACGGATCGCGCCACGCCGTCGAAGCAGCTCGTTGCCGCCCCTCCCGCGCCGCGCGAGGGCACCAACACCACGCACTATTCCGTCGTCGACAGTCGCGGCAACGCCGTCAGCAACACCTATACGCTGAACTTCAGCTACGGCGTCGGTCTCGTTGCCGAGGGCACCGGTGTGCTGCTCAACAACGAGCTTGACGATTTCACCGCAGCGGTCGGCGCTTCCAATGCCTATGGCCTCGTCGGCTACGAGGCCAATCTGCCCGGGCCGGGCAAGCGACCGCTGTCCTCGATGTCACCGACCATCGTACTGAAGGACGGCAAGCCGGTGCTGGTCACGGGCTCGCCCGGCGGCAGCCGCATCATCTCCACCGTGCTCCAGGTGATCGTCAACGTGCTCGACTACAAGATGGACGTTGCCGCCGCCGTCGCCTCGCCGCGGCTGCATCATCAATGGCTGCCGGACGAGGTGCGCATCGAGCGCGGCTTTTCCGACGATGTCCTGCGTGAGCTGAAAGCGATGGACCACGTCGTCGTCGAGCCGATGGGACAGACGTCAGCCAATTCGATTCTCGTGACGCCGAACGGTGCGCTCGGCGCGCCCGATCCGCGCACGCGCGGCGCGGAGGCCGCGGGACAGTAACATCGCCGTTGCATGGCACGGTCGCGCGCGCCCGCTTGCGCGCGCTGCCGCCCATGCTACCACCGCGCCGGTTTACAAGAAACTGCCGGGGAAACGCACATGACCACAGCCGATCCGAACCAGCGCATCGAGCGCGCCGAAATCGAAGACACCAGCCTTCTCGCCTTCTACCGCGACATGAACCCGTCGGAGCGGCGGACGTTCTGGGCCTGCGCCGCAGGCTGGGCGCTCGACGGCATGGACTTCATGATCTATCCGCTGGTGATCGGCACCATCATCGCGCTGTGGAAGGTCGATGCGGCCTCGGCCGGCCTTGCCGGCACGGTGACGCTGCTGGCCTCCGCGATCGGCGGCTGGCTCGGCGGCTACCTCTCCGACCATATCGGCCGCGTCAGGACGCTCCAGATCACCATCATCTGGTTCTCGTTCTTCTCGCTGGTCTGTGCCGTCGTGCAGAATTTCGACCAGCTCCTGATCGCGCGCGCCGTGCTCGGTCTCGGCTTCGGCGGCGAATGGGCTGCGGGCGCCGTGCTGATGGGCGAGGCGATCCGGCCGCAATATCGCGGCCGCGCGGTCGGCTCGGTGCAGTCGGGCTGGGCGGTCGGCTGGGGCCTTGCGGTGCTGTCGCAAGCCATCCTGTTCTCACTGATGCCGGCGGAGACCGCGTGGCGCTGGATGTTCGTGATTGGCGCGCTGCCGGCGCTGCTGGTGTTCTACATCCGCCGCTCCGTCACCGAGCCTGAGGTTGCGGCCGAAGCGCGGGCCAGGCAGGCCGCCAGCGGCGATCGCCCGGCGCTCTGGGAGATTTTCTCCGGCCCGATCCTGAAGACCACGATCCTGGCCTCGCTCGCCGCGACAGGCTGCCAGGGCGGCTATTACGCCATCACGTTCTGGGTGCCGCAGTTCCTAACCAAGGAGCGCCATCTGTCGATCGTCGGCTCGACCGGCTATCTCTCGACGCTGATCATCGGCTCCTTCATCGGCTATCTCGTCGGCGCCTGGCTCGCCGACCGGATCGGACGGCGCAACCTGTTCCTGATCTTCTCGATCGGCGCGATGGCCGTGGTGCTGCTCTACACGCAGCTGCCGCTGACCAACGAGATCCTGTGGGTGCTCGGCTTCCCGCTCGGCTTCTTCGCCTCGGGCTATTTCTCCGGCATCGGCGCGTTCCTGACCGAGCTCTATCCGACACGGCTGCGCGGCTCGGGCCAGGGCTTCTGCTACAATTTCGGCCGCGGCATCGGCGCGCTGTTTCCGTTCCTGGTCGGCGCGCTCTCGGCGACGACGTCGCTTGCCAATGCGATCGCGATGTTCGCGGTCGTGGCCTACGCGCTGTTCTTCATCGCAGCCTTCGCGCTGCCGGAGACGCGCGGCCGCGTGCTGCACGCGGACTGATATCGGACTGTCATTCCGGGGCACGCGAAGCGTGAACTCAGGTGCGCAATTGCGCACCTGAGAATCTCGAGGTTCCGGGTTCGCCCTTCGGGCGCCCCGGAACGACGGGGAATTGCTACCGCCCCACCTGATACGGCCCGCCCTTTTCCAGCGCACGCGCATAGGCCGGCCGCGCATGGATGCGCTCCAGGAACGCCATCGCCTTGGGATGGCCCTGCTCGAGACCGCCGCGTGCTTGCGCAGCTTCAAGCGGAAAGCTCATCTGGATATCGGCGGCGGTGAACTCGTTGCCGGCGAACCACTCGCTCTTGCCAAGCTCGCCTTCCCAATAATCCATGTGCTGCTTGAGTTGCGGATTGACCAGCGCGGTCAGCGCCTGATTCGAGACCTTGCGCACCAGCGGACGCAGCAGAGCCGGCGCGCGCTTCGGCATCAGCGTGAACAGCAGCTTGAGCAGCAGCGGCGACATCGCCGAGCCTTCCGCGTAGTGCAGCCAATAGGTGAAGCGCAGCCGCTCCGGCGTGTTCGGCGGTGGGATCAGCCGGCCGTTGCCGTAAGTGGCTATGAGATATTCTATGATCGCACCGGACTCGGCGATGGTGTTGCCGTTGTCGGTGATCACAGGCGACTTGCCGAGCGGATGGATCGCGCGCAACTCCTTCGGCGCACGCATGTCGGGCTGACGCTGATAGCGCACGATCTCGTAGGGCACGCCCAATTCCTCGAGCAGCCACAGCACGCGCTGCGAACGGGAATTGTTGAGGTGATGAACGGTCAGCATCGCGAGGTCCCCGGGGCTAGGCGTGATCAGTCGCGTACCTGCCAGCCCGGGACCGCAATGTCGAGACATCCGGACGGATATTTTCACCCGGGTATATTGACGTTTATAATTTACCCGGGTATTAAACCACCCCAACGTCATCAATATGGCAATGATTTCAATGCAACAGACTTTCACCGCCTTCCAGGGGCCGCGCCGCCTGGTGTCCGGGCCGGCAGGCGAGGTCGCACTCGTCGTCAAGCGGGTGGCGCCGCGGCCGGACGAGGCCATCATCATCTTCGAGGACGCCACCGGCCGGTCGATCGACTTCGATCTGCGCGGCGGCGACCGCGAGGTGCTGGCGCGCCTGGCGAAACTGATCCCGCCGCCGGTCGAGGAGGCCGCACCGTCGGCCGAACCGCGCGGGCGCGGCCGGCCGAAGCTCGGCGTGGTCGCGCGTGAGGTGACGCTGCTGCCGCGGCACTGGGAATGGCTCAACGCACAGCCGGGTGGCGCCTCGGTCGCGTTGCGAAAGCTCGTCGACGAGGCCAGGCGCGTCAGCGGCGACAAGGACCGCGAGCGGCAGGCCCGCGATGCGGCCTATCACTTCATGTCGACCATGGCCGGCAACCTGCCGCAGTTCGAGGAAGCTTCGCGCGCGTTGTTTGCGGATGATCGCCGACGCTTCACCGGACTGATCGCCGATTGGCCGACCGACGTCCGCGACCACATCGTCAAGCTCGCCTACAGCGACCGCGCCTAAGGCGCGCTCTCTTCTTCAACCCTATCGACGGCCGGGCCGCGCGTGCTTCGCGCGGCAACGGCTTCGCGCGCCCTGATGAAAGGCAAACCCATGTCGACACCCACGCCACTCTGGACCACATTCCTCCGCTTCCTCGCGCCCTTGATGTTGAGCAATGCGCTGCAATCGCTGTTCGGCACCGTCAGCAACGTCTATCTCGGCCAGATGATCGGCGTCGACGCGCTCGCGGCCGTCTCGGTTTTCTTCCCGGTGATGTTCTTTCTGTTCGCCTTCGTCATGGGCCTCAGCACCGGCGCCACCGTGCTGATCGGCCAGGCTTATGGCGCGGGTGAGCACGGCAAGATTAGAAGCGTGGTGGGCACGACGCTCGAGGTCGGCCTGCTGCTGTCGATATCGGTGGCGCTGGCCGGCGGGATCTTCAGCCGGCAACTCATGATGATGCTTGCGACGCCCGCGGACATTCTCGATCAGGCCAGCGCCTATGGGCGCATCATGCTGCTGACGATGCCGCTCGGCTTCGTCTTCCTGCTGATGACGGCGATGATCCGCGGCGTCGGCGATGCGCTCACGCCGCTGCTGGCGCTGGCATTATCGACGGCCATCGGCCTGATTCTGACGCCGATGCTGATCCACGGGTCGCTCGGATTGCCCGCAGCCGGCATCACCAGTCCGGCCTGGGCGGCCGCGATCGCCAACGCAGTGACCTTGCTCGTGCTGGCCGTCTATCTGCTGCGGAAAAAACATGCGCTTGCGCCGGACGCCGCATTGCTGCGTCATATCAGGCTCGATCGCGCCATGCTGGGAAAAATCCTCGGCATCGGACTGCCGAGCGCAATCGGCATGGTGGTGATGGCGATCGCCGAGTTGGTGCTGCTCGGCCTCGTCAACGGCTATGGGTCCGACGCCACCGCTGCCTATGGCGCGGTCAACCAGGTGATGGGCTACACGCAGTTCACGGCGATGTCGATTTCGATCGCGGTCTCGATCCTCGGCGCGCAGGCCGTCGGCGGAGGCGATAGGGCGCGGCTCGACGGCATCGTGCGCACGGGCCTTGCGTTCAACCTCGTCCTGACCGGCGGGCTGGTGACGCTGATCTACCTCGCGCCGCGCGCGGTGCTCGGCATCTTCATCACCGACGGCGCCGTGCTCGATCTGGCGAAGGGGCTGCTCTACATCGCCCTGTGGAGCTCGGTGCCGTTCGGCCTGGCGACGACGTTCTCCGGCGCCATGCGCGCCGCCGGCGTGGCGCTGACGCCGATGCTGCTGTCGATCTTCGCCATCGTCGCGATCGAGCTGCCGTCGGCGATCATCCTGAGCCGCATGATCGGCCTCGAGGGCGTATGGGCCGCTTATCCGATCGTGTTCTGCGCCATGTTCGTTTTGCAGATGGGCTATTACCTGGTGGTGTGGCGCAAGCGGGCGATCCGGCGTCTGATCTGACCGGATCATCAAAGTATTATGACCATCATTAAACGGTGGACCTGTTGCGCGCGCTGCGCCACAATGGATGAAAAGCCAGATCAGAAAGTCGGTCAGGGAGAACGAATTTGACCCGCACAGCCCCGCAATTCCTGTTCGATTTCGGCAGCCCGAACGCCTATCTCAGCCACCTCGCGATTCCCGCGATCGAGCAGCGCATCGGCGTCAAGTTCGAATATGTACCGATCCTGCTCGGCGGCATCTTCAAGTCCACCAACAACAAGTCGCCGGCCGAGACGCTCGCCGGCGTCAAGAACAAGCGCGAATTCCAGCAGGTCGAGACCGAGCGCTTCATCAAGCGTTTCAAGGTGCAGCCTTACGTCTTCAATCCCAACTTCCCCGTCAACACGCTGAACCTGATGCGCACGGCGATCGCGGCGCAGCTCGAGGGCGTGTTCGAGAAGTATGTGGACGCCGCCTTCCACCACATGTGGCGCGAGCCGAAGAAGATGGACGATCCGGAAGTGGCGGCAAAAGCGCTGGCATCCTCCGGCCTGGACGCCCAAAAGCTGTTCGCCCGCGCCCAGGAGCCGGAGGTGAAAGCCAAGCTGATCAAGAACACCGAGGAGGCGGTCGCCCGCGGTGCGTTCGGCTCGCCGACCTTCTTCGTCGGCAACGAGATGTTCTTCGGCAAGGAGCAGCTGCGCGAGGTCGAGGAGATGGTGCTGGAAACGTAATCCCCGCATCCTCAGCGACAGAATGTGATCGCGGTGACATTCTGGGTTGCTTCGCTTCGCGCGCAAGGGCGACTATAGATAGACCGCCAATAGCACAATAAGGACAATCCCATGCGTATCCTCGTGGTCGGCGCCGGCGCCATCGGCGGCTATTTTGGTGGCAGGCTGTTGCAGGCCGGCCGCGACGTCACCTTCCTGGTCCGGCCACGCCGCGCCAGCGAGCTCGCCAGCGACGGCCTCGTCATCAAGAGCCCGAACGGCGACGTGACGTTGAAGAATCCGCCGACCGTGCAGGCCGACGCGCTCAAGGAAAAGTTCGATGTCATCCTGCTGAGCTGCAAGGCGTTCGACCTCGACGACGCCATCAAGTCGTTCGCGCCGGCGGTGGGGCCGAACACCGCAATCATCCCGATGCTCAACGGCATGAAGCATCTCGACACGCTCGATGCGAAATTCGGCAAGGAGCGCGTGCTCGGCGGCCTCTGCGCCATCGCCGCGACACTGAACGAGAAGCGCGAGGTGGTGCAGCTCCAGCCGATGCAGTCGCTCAATTACGGCGAGCGCGACGGCAAGCCGTCGGATCGCGTCAAGGCGATCGACGAAGCGTTCAAGAGCGGCATCAATGGCGCCACCGCCAGCCAGAACATCATGCAGGATATGTGGGAGAAGTGGGTGTTCCTTTCCTCGCTCGCCGCAAGCACCAGCCTGATGCGCACCTCGGTCGGCAACATCCTCGCCGCGCCCGGCGGCCGGGATTTCCTGCTCGGCATGCTCGACGAGACCAGCGCGATCGCCACCGCCTCGGGCTATACGCCGGGCGGGCCGTTCTTCGAGCGCGTGAAGGGCAACATCACCACCGAGGGCTCGCCGATGACGGCCTCGATGTTCCGCGACATCAAGGCAGGCTTCCCGGTCGAAGCCGATCACGTGATCGGCGACCTGATCGCGCGCGCCGATGCCGCCAAGGTGCCGGTGCCGAAGCTCCGAATCGCGTACACGCATCTGAAGGCGTATGAGAAGCAGCGGGCGGGGTAAGCCACACACTCTACTGTCGTCCCGGATCTGCCCTTCGCTTGTCCGGGACGACAGCGGAGTTTTTGGCTCGAATTTCGCGCTACTTGAAATACGCCAGATAATGCGACACGGCGGTGATCTCCTCGTCGCTCATATGATAGGCGACGTCGGCCATCGCGGCGACGCCGCCGCCGACGCGCGCGCCGGCCTTGTAGTCGTGCAGCGCCTTGACCAGGTATTCCTCGCGCTGGCCCGCGAGCCGCGCCACCGCCTTGGTGCCGGCAAAACTGTCCGTGTGGCATGAAGCGCAGCGGCGGCCGACGGCGACCTGCGCACCCTTTTTCGACAGGTCCGGATCTTTGTCTTCCTCCGCCTTCGGCGGCGTCATCTGCGCGAAATAGGCGCCAAAATTACGGATGTCCTCGTTGGTGATCTCCTCGGCGATCGGCTGCATCTGATCGTTCTTGCGCGAGCCGGCGCGGAAGAACACGAGCTGCCACTGGATGAATTGATCCGGTTGGCCGGCCAGCGAGGGAATGTTCTCGGTCTGCGAAATGCCGTTCTCGCCGTGACAGCCTGAGCAGACCGCGGCCTTCTCCTTGATCGCGGCGTTGTCGGCGGCCTCGGCCGGGACGAAGGCGATCGCTGCGAGCGAGAGCACGCCGATGGCGTACGAAGAAAACTGGCGGCGCATGATGGGGATCCGATCTATCTGGCTCGTCATTTCCGGGGCGTACGGAGCACGAGCTGCGATGCGCGATTGCGCATCCGAAAATCCATAACCGCGACTCGGGGTTATGAGTTCCGGACTTGCGCCGGCGCGCAATCCGGAACGACATCGAAGTTGAAAGCAAAAGAGGCTGCGGCCGTCACCCGGTCGCAGCCTCCATGTCGCGTCGCGCTACTTCTTGCTGTAGCTGATGCGGTAGATCGCGCCGGCCCAATCGTCGGCGACGAGGATCGAGCCGTCCTTGGCGAGGATGATGTCATCGGGACGGCCGAGATAGCCCTGGTCGCCCTCGATCCAGCCGGAGGCGAACACCTCCTGCTTGGGATTCTTGCCATCGGGACCGACGATCACGCGAACGATACGGCCACCCTGGTACTTGTGACGATTCCAGGAGCCGTGCTCGGCGATCAGGATGTTGTTCTTGTACTCGGCGGGGAATTGATCGCCGGTATAGAACTTCATGCCGAGCGGAGCGACGTGCGCGCCGAGATTCAGCACGGGCGGCGTGAACTCGGAGCATTTGTGGCCCATCGCGAACTTGTCGTCCGGCAGATTGCCCTGGTGGCAGTAGGGATAGCCGAAATGCTCGCCGATCTTGTTGATCATGTTCAGCTTGTCGCTGGGCAGATCATCGCTGATCCAGTCGCGGGCATTCTCGGTGAACCAGTATTTGCCAGTGCGCGGATCGACGTCGCCGCCGACCGAGTTGCGAACGCCGAGCGCGTAGACCTCGGCATTGCCGGTCTTGGGATCGACGCGGCGGATCTGCGAGACGCTGGTCGGCGGGATGCCGACGTTGAAGGGCGGTCCGAACGGAATGTAGAACCAGCCGTCCTTGTCGACCGCGATGTACTTCCAGCCATGCGCGGCATAGGACGGCATGTCGTCGTAGACGACCTTGCCGTCACCGAGCTTGTCGAGGTTGGCTTCCGCATTGTCGTAGCGGATCAGCTTGTCGACGGCGATGACGTAGAGCGCGCCGTCCTTGAAGGCGAGACCGGTGGGCATGTTCAGCCCCTTGAGGACGGTCTTGACCTCCTTCTTCCCGTTGTTGTCCTTGATGGCATAGACGTTGCCGAGGCCGAACGAGCCGACGAACAGCGTGCCCTTGTCACCCCAGGCCATCTGCCGCGCGGCGAGCACGCCCGAGGCATAGACCTCGATCTTGAAGCCGGCCGGCAGCTTGATCTTCTTGATGATGTTGGCGAGCTCGGCGTCGGAGGCGCCGGTCGGCGGCCCCGAGGGCGGCGCGAGGCCCTTCTGCGCCTCGGTCTCATCGCCCAGGAACCAGTCATCCGGCGGATGGGTCCAGAAATCCTTGGTGCCGGATTCGTATTTCTTCAGCGCCCTGTTCTTGTCCTGCTGTTGCGCATTGCCGGCGCTGGTCCCCGCAAGAAGGGCCACGGCTGCAAGCGCCAACACGGATCGATGGAACATCGATGTCATCGCGTCACTCCCCTAAGGCAGCCGTCAAGGCCGCGCATTATTTTGTTATGGCTAGTCGAGAGGCGAAGTTTGGAGTCTGCCGAACGGCAGACTTAAAAAGGTTAGCACATCTGCCGGCCGTGAGAAGCGCGCCGCGCGCACTGCAATTGTGCTCAGTAAAAATTGAGACGGATTTTCTCGCGGCGCGATGGAGGGCGACAACAACGCTCTCGCTGCAGCGCGGAATCAAACGCGCATGCGGCTCAAGCGCGGACGGCAAAAGCCTGCGTCAAACAAAAAGTGCGAAAACAACCCCATGCACAGTAGAACGGCGCGGGCCGGTTTGCGCCCGGCGACGCCGGCCACACATCTGACGCATCGTGCGAATTCGCAAAAGCGGCGATTACGGGGCGACGGGATAGGATCCATCGTCAAACAGCTCGTCGTGATAGCCTTTCGACCCGACCTCGCGCGCCAGCGCGCTGCGAAAATCGCGGCCGTCGCGAAGGCTGCGCAGCACATGGGCGAAGTCGAATTCAGGCCGCCAACCGAGCTCACGCCGCGCGCGCTCGTTGACATAGACGCGGTCGATCTCCGGGAAGAGCCGCCAGCCGTGCGCCGCATAGAGCTCGGCGCAATCCGGATAGAGTTCGTGCACGACACCGGCCGCGCCGCGCGGGAGCGCGGCGAGATGGCGCGGCTCGAACGGGCTGGTGGCGGAGACGATGTAACGCCCAAAGCCGATCTTTGGCGCTCGCTCGGCGGCGAGCAGATGGGCGCTCACGGCGTCCGCTATATCCAGCCGTCTATAAAGCAGCTCGTTGGCCTGCGCGTTGTCCAGCGGGTAGGCCGACCGCATCGCCGGATCGTCATCGTCCTCCGGAAAGAACCGCGAGGTCCTCAGGACCACGACCGGCAGCCCACGCTCGCGGAAGAACAGCTCGCACAGGGTCTCCGCCATCAATTTGGTGGTGCCGTAGATGTTCTTCGGCACCGGCGACAGATCCTCGGTCACCCACACCGCGGCCTGTCCGGCTTCGGGGCGAAGCTGCGAGCCGAACGCGCTGGTGGTGCTGGTGAAGACGAAGCTGCGCACGCCCGCGGTCACCGCCGCCTCGAGCAGGTTGAGCGTGCCGGTGACGTTGGTGTCGACAAAGTCCTGCTTGCCGTGTGTCGCCACATGCGGCTTGTGCAGCGTCGCGGTGTGGATCACGGCGCTGACGCCGTCCATCTGGCGCCGCACGAAGTCGGGGTCGACGATCGAGCCGACGGCATCGGTGAAGGGCGAGGGCTTCAGGTCGATCCCGCGCGCGGGTGAACCGCGCCCGCGGAGCGTCCGGAGAATGGCTTCCCCGAGATGACCCGCGCTGCCAATAACCAGGATTGCCATTACATGTCTAACGTACGTTCCGGACAGAGCCTTCTAGTCCTAGCCACGATCGTAATGCCAATATCCGCAGCCATCGCGCTAGGCGGCTGCGGATTCCGCTGCGAGCCTCTCTGATATTTCGCGGAAGAACTCAACCTCTCCTTTTTGCGGCAAATCATGAAGATTCCCGTGAATTAACGCGTTGCGCTTCGCCGCAAGAATGCGGAGGAAATCGCCTTCGGATGGCGTGACATAACCCTCTTGAGCTAGCTGCTGCACAATGCGACCGGGCGTCTGCGGCTTCTCAAATGTTGCCGTCATCAGCCGTCGGGCGATAGCTTCAAACGTGGCCCAGCCAAGGATGAAGGCGGCTGAAACATGGTTTGAGTCCTGCAGCAATTTGATTTCGTCGAGAAAGTTCTGAATCTGCTCGCGAGATTGCACCTGAAGTTCGTTACCGCGACTCGCTGACGTTACGACAAGGACTCGTAGTTCCCAATCGGGGTGTTCTTTGATCAGGTTCGCAAGCGCCCGCGTCTTCTTCTGTTGGGTACTTTCCGATGTAACAAGTTCGATAACTAGCTTCTTGCCTTTTCCGATCGCAATTGCGTCGGGTCGCAAATCAGCAAGGAACGGTGGCACAACCGGAGCAGTTGGATGCAGATATACCTCATAGCCTTCCGAACGGAGCTGCGGAATAAGGCCTTGCAGAAACTCGGCCTCTGAAACTTTGTCGGTCATCGCAACTCCTCGCGTGGCTTGTTCGAGAGACGCACATACAACGCGGGGCGAGGTCCACTGACGGCGACTGCCACCATTTCGGTCGGATTCTCGACCCTAAACGGAATGCCCGGTTCGAATTTCTGAACAACAAGTCTCTCGACCTGTTGATCATCGACGTAAATGTGAGCTGAAAGGGCGTCGAGAATTGGTTTTACGATGTTGTCGATGTCGCCAGTCATTGGCTCATCAGGCAAATAATACAAGGTAACGCCGATCGGCTCTTGGCTGGCGAAATGCGGCTGAGGAATGACAGCTGTGCTTGCAGCCTTGACGCGCGCTTTCCACTCGTTCCTGGATTCGGCCCGCTTTGCCTGAAGTGAGACAGCAGTTCCATGAACTATGAATTCGATCGGAAAGGACAATTCCATTGGGTCCGCATGAACGCGTGTTGAGTAAGATATTATCAAATTCTGTTGCGGCTGCGAGCAAGCGAAAGCTACTACAACTGATCCCGGAGCGAGTTGGCAACTTGTAATACTAAGTTTCTTTTGGTCACAAGCGGCTCCGGCGCCACATGTCGGCAGCGCTTTGATCGCGCTTGAGGCGATTATGCACGTCGCGGTCCGGATCAGGGCCCTCGGGCCGTCCATTTGGCGCCGCACGAATGCCGGATAGGCGATCAAGCCAACGGCATCGGAGAAGAGTGACGCTTTCAGATCGATCCCGCACACTAGCGAGCCAGGCGCCTGGAGGGACCGCAGAACTGCCTCCCCGAGATGACCCGCGCTGCCAGTAACCAGAATTGTCATGTGACACCCAAGCCAGCCGCCAGCGGCGTGGAGAACCACGGCCCGACCCGGTTTGGCTGGATGCTCTGGGAAAAATTGGAGCGGGCGAAGGGGCTCGAACCCTCGACCCCGACCTTGGCAAGGTCGTGCTCTACCACTGAGCTACACCCGCATCCTGTGTCGGTCGCGTGACGCGCCGGCAACGGCTGTCGTATGCCAAAAGCGGGCGGCGAATGCAACAGCTACCGGCAGCTAAGATTCGAGTTTCGAGGCCCAATATGGGCACCGAAAGTGGCCAGATCGACCGGAAACGCCCCGGAACCAGCGAATCGGCCCCGATGGATTGAAATTCGGCCGACCCGGCCCAATTTTAGGGCCTGAAACGAAGCACATGTGATGGCGACGTGCTAAAGAGCCGCCATTCCAGACATCAGACGAGGGAATCCCGTGACGATCATCGACCAGGGTAACGGAGCGGCGGGCCCGGCTGCGGCCGATCTGATCAAGGACACCACCACCCAGACCTTCGTGAAGGACGTCATCGAGGAATCGAAGCGCCAGCCGGTGCTGATCGACTTCTGGGCGGAGTGGTGCGGCCCCTGCAAGCAGCTCACCCCCGTGCTGGAGAAGGCCGTCAAGGCGGCCAAGGGCAAGGTCAAGCTGGTCAAGATGAACATCGACCAGCACCCGGCGATCCCGGGCCAGATGGGCATCCAGTCGATCCCGGCCGTGATCGCCTTCGTCAACGGCCAGCCGGCCGACGGTTTCATGGGCGCGGTGCCGGAGAGCCAGGTCAACGCCTTCATTGAAAAGCTGACGAAGGGCGTCACCGCGCCGGGTGAGCCGAATATCGCTGAAATCCTGCAAGAGGCCGAAGCCGTGCTGGCCGAGGGCGACGCCTCAGCCGCCGCGCAGATCTATGCCGAAGTGCTCCAGTACGATTCGACCAACATCGCAGCCCTTGCCGGCCTTGCGAAGTGCTACGCCGTCTCCGGCGCGATGGAGCAGGCCAAGCAGACGCTGGCCATGGTGCCGGAATCCAAGCGCAACGACCCCGCCGTGAAGGCCGTGCAGACCGCGATCGATCTCGCCGAGCAGGCGCAATCGCTCGGTCCCGTGGCCGAGCTGGAACAGAAAGTCGCCGCAAATCCGCTCGATCATCAGGCACGTTTCGACCTCGCGACCGCGCTCAACGCGCAAGGCGACCGCGCCGCAGCCACCGAGCAACTGCTCGCGATCGTCAAGCGCGACCGCAAATGGAACGACGACGGCGCCCGCAAGCAGCTCGTGCAGTTCTTCGAGGCCTGGGGTGGCACGGATGATGCAACCGTCGAGGGTCGCAAGCGCTTGTCGACGATCCTGTTTTCCTGAAGCGCGATGAGCTAGCGCGGTCAGCGGGGACCAGATGCCGATCAACATCGAATATCGCGGGCCCGCCGACCTCCCCGAGATCATTCCGGTATTTCCGCTGCCGGGCGCGCTGCTGCTGCCGCGCGGGCAGATGCCGCTCAACATCTTCGAGCCGCGCTATCTCTCGATGGTCGACGATTCCTTCCGCGACGGCCATCGCCTGATCGGCATGATCCAGCCCGACGTGGCGCACTCGCCGAAGAATTCCAACAAGCCGGCGCTGTTCCGCGTCGGCTGCGTCGGCCGCATCACCCAGCTCGCCGAATCCGGCGACGGCCGCTATATTCTCGAGCTTACCGGCGTCTCGCGCTTCAAGGTGGTCGAGGAGCTCGCGGTGCTCACCGCCTACCGGCAGTGCAAGGTGGATTTCTTCGCCTTCATCGACGATTTCACCGCGCGCATGGGCGAGGAGCAGGTCGATCGCGAGGCGCTGCTGGCGGTGCTCGCGGACTTCCTGAAGGCCAACAATCTCAAGGTCGATTGGGAGGGCGTCGAGAGCGCACCTAACGAGGCGCTGGTCAACGCGCTGGCGATGATGTCGCCCTATGGTCCCGCGGAAAAGCAGGCCATGCTGGAGGCGCCCGACCTGAAGACCCGCGCCGAGATCCTGATCGCGGTCACCGAGATGGACCTCGCCAAGAAGCGCACCAGCGGCGATCCACCGTTGCAGTGAGGGACGACTAGGCTTCCGCGATGACGGTGCTCTCCCGCTTGCGGGAGAGGTTAGACCAAGCCCGCAGCTCGACTGCGCTTACCTAACTTCCCTGATGATGCCGGATGCGCTTGCGGCCGGTGAACATCGCGCCGATCAGGTTCTCGCGCTGAAGAAGCCCCATCAGCACCACGCCCGCGATGTGCAGTACGACCAGCACCATGACCGCGTCCGATGCGATCGCGTGGGTGTCCTCGATCCACCATATGCCGAAGAAGGTCACCGTCACCGACATCGCACCCGTGATCGCCGAGACGGCGATTGCGAGCAGCAGCGCCACCTGCATCAAGGTGCCGGCAGGGTTGAGTCCGATATAGCGGCCGGTGATGCCGCGGCGCAGATTCCAGAGATAGCGCGGCGCGACACGCAGCCTGACGCCGACCATGCGGAAGCGCGAATAGCGGCTGCCCCAAACACCCCAGGCCAGGCGAAAGGCGAGGAGAGCGAGCACCGTGTAGCCGACGATGCGATGAGCCCTGTCATAGACGGTGGGAGTGAACCACGCGGCCAGAATGCTGACCGCGAGGGCCCAGTGCCACAGGCGTAGCGGGAGATCCCAGACTGCAACGGTCCGCGGTGCGGTTCGATCCGCGGGGGTCCTGTCGGACGCCCCGCGCGTGTCTGGCACCGCTTCGTCGATCAAGCCGTGACTATCCTAAAAGCCTTACTTGGCGCAGATCATTTGGCGATGGTGTGCTTCAGGCTGAGATCTTCGGGGCTGTAGAACAGCTCGTAGAGCTTGCCTTCCTTGACGCCGTAGACCTCATAGCACGAACCTTCGATCTTCGAGCGGCGGACTTCGTAGCCGAGCGCCTTGGCCTTGGCTTCGGCTTCGCTCGCCGGTTTCCACGACGCCTTGTCGAGCTTGGTGCAATCCTTGAACCCGTCGGCCATGGCCGCGGTGCTCATTCCCATGCCGACCGTCAGTGCAATTGCAACAACACGAATGACCTTCACGAACGTCTCCTCCTCTGTCGTGCGCGCGCGGCGCGAAGCGGGACCGAAGGAAGCAAAGGGGATGATGAAGTCAATCCGGTTCGGGGCTATCGGGGTTTAGAGTTATTCTAACGATCCGAAAAACATCAGCGCGCTCCGTGCGCAGCATGGATTTGAACGGCCGCTGCGGCCTTACGCCTCACAACTTCGATCGCGCGTCATCCGGACGCGCCGCACCTAGTAGCCGGCCGCCGCCAGCACGACGACCACGCTGAGCATCATCCAGCCGAAGTGCCGGCCGCGCGTGGCCCATGCGTTGGCGAGGGCGGAGAAGCCGTACACGCATGCGAGGGTGACGACGATCCAGTGGCGCGCCGGCTCCGAGCCCATCCAGGGCGCCGCGATCAGGAGCACGCCGCCGCCGATCCAGGCGACGGTCGAGGCCTGCCAGACCAGGCGGATCAGGGTGCGCAGCCGCTCCGGCTCGATTTTGGCGCGGGGGAACACCTTGGCTTCGCCGAGATAGCCGTGGATCAGGGCCACGATAATGGTCAGGACGCCGGCGCACTGCAGCAAGAGATCACGCATCGATGTCTCCATACATATATGTATGGTTGATTATGCGCTCGCGTACGGCCTGTCAATACACTAGTGTATGGTCGGATCCTGGGGACCGACATGACCGAGCAGCTCTCCGCCGACGACTGGATCAACGCAGGCCTGAAGGCGCTCGCAGCAAGCGGCTTCACGGCCCTGAAGGCCGATCCGCTCGCGAAGACCATGGGCGTCTCGCGCGGCAGCTTCTATTGGCATTTTGCCGATCTCGGCGCATTCCACGCGGCGGTGCTGAAGCGCTGGCGCGAGATCGCCGCGGAGCAGATCATCGCCGACGTCGAGGCCGCCGGCGACGAAGCGTTGAAGGCGTTGCTGCGCAGGTCGTTCGGCGCGCGGCTCGATCTCGAACGCGCGGTGCGGAACTGGGCGGCATTCGATGCAGCCGCGCAAGGCGCGGTCCGCGCCATCGACCGCCGCAGGATCGACTATATCGAGGCCTTGCTCGCCAAGCGCGGGCTCGCGCCTGCGATGGCGCAGGCCCGCGCGCAGATCCTGTACTGGACGTTTCTCGGCTTTGCCCTGTCGGGCACGCCGGTACCGGCGGCGCGGCTGCAGGGCCTGCTCGACGAGATCCTGCGGATGGTTTCCACTTGAGCCGACCAATGGGCGGTGGCGAATTTCTGTGTTAGAGGCAACCGACCGCCGGAGACCGAAATGAACACGCCCACCGAACGCCCCGAAGCCAGTGTCGATCCCAAATTGCTGGAGATTCTGGTCTGCCCGCTGACCAAGGGTCCGCTGGAGTTTGATGCCGCCAAGCAGGAGCTGATCTCGCGTAGCGCCAAGCTCGCCTATCCGATCCGCGACGGCATTCCGATCATGCTGCCGGAAGAGGCGAGAAAGATCGATTGAGGATCTTGTAGCCCGGATGGAGCGAAGCGAAATCCGGGACACCTCACGCCCATGATACAGCGGCCCCGGATTGCGCTGCGCTCCATCCGCGCTACGAAGGCCGCGCGAATCCTCGCTACAGCGCCTCGCCCTTCAACAGCCGCGGCACCTCGCCGGTCAGGCCGGCGGCCTGGCGGATGAAGAGGTTCTTCAGCGGCGGGGCGCGGTCGACGAGGCCGAGGCCGATGTCGCGCACGGTGCGCAGCAGCGTCGACTGGTTGGAGAACAGGAAGTTCAGCGAGTTGGTGGCAACGCCCATCGCCATGGTGTCGAAGCGGCGCCAGCGCTGATAGCGCTCGAGCACGTCGCCGCCGCCGAGATCCATGCCGAGCCGCGCGGCATCGACGACGACCTCGGCCAGCGCCGCAACATCCTTCAGCCCCATGTTGAGGCCCTGGCCCGCGATGGGATGGATGACATGGGCGGCATCGCCGACCAGCGCGAGGCGCTCGGCGATGAAGGAGCGCGCGACGAAATAGGACAGCGGAAACGCGCGCGGCTTGTCGAGCGCCTTCACCTCGCCGAGATGCAGGCCAAAGCGCTGCTCGAGCTCGGCGTGAAACTCGTCGTCGCCAAGCGCAATGATGCGCGCGGCCTCAGCCCGGCGCTCGGTCCACACCAGCGACGATCGCTTGCCGGAGAGCGGCAGGATCGCGAACGGACCTGCCGGCAAGAAATGCTCTTCGGCCCGCCCCTCGTGATCGCGCTCGTGGCCGACGGTGACGACGATGCCGGACTGGTCGTACTCCCAGCCATGGGTGGCGATACCGGCACGCTCGCGCAGCTTCGACCGCGCGCCGTCGGCGGCGACCAGGAGACTGGCTGCGATCACGCTGCCGTCGCCGAGCGTCACGTCGATGCCCTCGTCGCGCGCGTCGTAGGACGCCACGGTGGTGGCGCGCAGATCGACGCCCTCGGCCTCGGCGCGCACGACCAGCGCATCGATCAGCCGGCGGTTCTCGACCATGTGCGCGAACGGCTCGCCCGGCGCGACGTCGCCGGCGAAGTTCAGGAACACCGGACGGGTGGCATCTTCCAGCTTCGAATCCGTCACGACCATGTCGAGGATAGGCTGGGCATCGCCTTTGACGTCGTCCCAGGCGCCGACAACCTCGAACAGGCGGCGACAGGCGGCCACGATCGCGGTCGCGCGGGGATCGCGGCTCGGCCGGGTGCCCAGCGCGGGGTCGGCGACGATGACGGGAATCTCGGGCCCCAGCCCCTGGCGCAACGCCAGAGCCAGTGCGAGGCCGGCAAACGCGCCGCCACCGATGACAATGCTACCCTGTACCGACATACCAAGCTTCCCGGTCAATTCTCGGTCTTGCTAGCAGACTTGAGCTGGGCGAAACAGTGCGGTGAAACAAGGGCGGAACGGCCCGAATGTGTCATTCCGGGGCGATGCGAAAGCGCAAGTCATGTCCAAGAGCCTGATCGACCTGATCTCGATCCTCGACCTCGAGCAGCTTGAGGTGAACCTGTTCCGCGGCAACAGCCCGAAGACGAGCTGGCAACGGGTGTTCGGTGGCCAGGTGATCGGGCAGGCGATGGTCGCGGCCTGCCGCACCGTCGAGGGCCGGCTGCCGCATTCGCTGCATTGCTATTTCATTCTGCCGGGCGATCCGCAGATCCCGATCATCTACCAGGTCGAGCGGCTGCGCGACGGCAAGAGCTATTCGACCCGCCGCGTCACCGCGATTCAGCACGGCAATGCGATCTTCTCGATCATGGTGTCGTTCCATGCCGACGAGGAGAGCGCGTTCGATCACCAGGACAAGATGCCCGATGTGCCGCCGCCGGAGAAACTCACGGCGGAAGAAGTGGCGAAGCAGCCGATGTTCCGCGAGATGCCGGATTTCATCCGCCGCTATTACGAATCCGATCGTCCGATCGAGCTGCGCCCGGTCGAGCTCGGCCGTTACTTCGGCCAGAAGATCGAGGACGGGCGTATTCATGTCTGGATCAAGACCGCGGCAACGCTGCCGGATGATCCGGCGCTGCACATGTGCGCGCTCGCCTATGCTTCGGACTTCTCGCTGCTCGACGCGATCATGGCGCGCTACGGCCGCACGCTGTTCGACAAGCGCATGATGCCGGCGAGCCTCGACCACGCGATGTGGTTTCACCGCCCGTTCCGCGCCGACGAATGGCTGCTCTACGCGCAGGATTCGCCGAGCGCGCGCGGCGGCCGCGGCCTGACCCGCGGCTCGATCTTCAAGCCCGACGGCACGCTGGTGGCATCCGTCGCGCAGGAAGGTTCCGTGCGCGAGCGGCGCAGCTGATATCAGATCTGGCCCGCCGAACTTGCAGGCGGGTGGACGTTGACCCCGAGGGACCGGAGGAACATTCCGATCGAAAGTCCGGATAGCGAGAGCTCGCTGAGCCAGCGCCAGAACATGATGCTGAGAACGATGTTGCAGACGGCGACGATCGCGACGAACAAGCTCTGATTGGACTTCGACGCCGGACCATCGGATGCCGACAGCTTTGGCGACCGGACGCTCATGAAGAGCGCCAGCAGCGGCGGCAGGATCAGGATGGGGCACGCCGCCAGCACCCAGATCAGCACCTCTGGATCGCGGATCGACCAGCCGATTCTCTCGGCTTGGTGCCTGAATTCCTGTTTCAGACGGCTGAGAACGCTTTCGACCGCGATCACGCCCCCGCACGCATTACAGGTCAGCGCGCCGGTGTTGACCGCCGACCCGCACGCAGGACAGGTTCGAACCGGCAAGCGATGCAGCGCATTGGTCATACGGGCTGGCCGGCCTGAAGCCTCCGGAGGTAGCGAAGATTCATGTCCTTCGCCGTCGAATAGGCATCGATCATCGACCAGATCCAGATCGTCCAGCCCAGGAACACGACCCAAAGGGCAATGCATCCGATCAACATCAGAATGCCCTTGCCCACCCGTCCGCAATACATCTGTCCGGCACCGCAAATCAGGAACGACAGCAGAAGCGCGACGCCGGGCGACTTCGCCCCGAACGCTCCGGTGTCATCGAGAAGGAGCGCGGGATTCACCTGATTGACCACATGAACCACGGTCGCGCCGGCCGCCGCATTGATCGGCGGCGGAGTTTGCTTGTTCGATCTGAACAGGGACGACAGATAGCGGTCCTGCGAGGCGGGCGTCCAGTTCTCGCTGCCGACGGGTAACACCTGAGTCGCGCCATCGACACGGCCCTCCTTGATGAACTCGTCAATGCGATACCCGGTATAGGGCCCGTAAGTCTGCCCATTGATGTGAATGTGCCATTCGCTATCGAGCGGATGCGGCGGCAGGTCGGAACTCGTGTTGCGCGGCGGCGGAGCCACCGAACGCCCACCGCCACTTGGTGGCGGATTCGAAATATCGCCCACTGCAATGCCCCCAATGAGTTGTATCTTGCAATAGGACCAACCTAGGGCAACCGGCCCGAGCTGCACAAGATGCAATGCAGGCCGCCTGCGACGGAGGTTGGGCTTCCGTTCTGCGCGGAGGAAGCTCCGCGCAGAAGGAGAGTTCGTCAGAAGCCGCGAGCGGCAACCCCACGGTCGACGAGCGCGAATTGCGACACGTACCAGCCGCCATACCAGCGCAGCATCCAGGGAATCGGGATGATGAAGCTACAGGCCAGCGAGAAGACCACCGTACGCCAGAGGAGCTGCCAGCCACTGCCGTTGAACACGATCTCGCGCCGCGTGCCCTCGGTATTGCTGCATATCCAGCGCATCCAGAACGCCAGGACCCAGGCCCAGCCGATGATGGTGATGGTCGAAACGAGCATCAGCAGATACCAGCCAACATAGCCGATTGCGCTGCCATTGAACGAGATCGGCAGCCGCTCGCCATTCGAGGTGAGATTGGCCACGATCCAGCGGATAATGACCCAGCCGAAAAAGGCATTGACGATCATGGCAACGAGCGGCGCGTACGAAATTCCGGTTGCGCCGGCATAAGTCAGGAGCGCGTTGCCCATCAGCGCCCACCAGATGTCCATCGGCTGACCCGCAAAGCCGAAGTTCGGGCGACCCGGCACCTGAATATGCGAGGTGATCCATTTGTAGAACCAGACGGCGACCCAGGGCGCCGGAATCACGAGCAGCATGCCGATGACAAACACAATGGTACGACCGAGCAGGCCGAACACGCTGAAATCAGCCGACAGCGATCCGCCGGAGGCGCTGCGTGCGCCGGCATAACCACCGCCACCCATCATCGGGGGAGCACCGGCGGGAATCATCGGGGGCGCACCGCCACCGCTGATGAGGCCCGGGATTTCGGCGGCCTTCTGCCAGCCGGCCATGCCTTCCGACCAAACCAGCGTATCGGGGCGAACCACGCCTTGCGCGATCAGGTCGCGGAATTGCGCTTCCGGATAGGGCCCCTGCTGCTTGCCCTCGGATGCGTAGAACCAACTCGCCATGAAACGTCCCCCTCGAACATACTTATGTACCGGCTGGGACGCTTCGGTTCACCGCATCCATGCCAAAAACGCATTGTGAGGGATGAACGGATGCCCTGTACAGAGGCGGCCGTTCACATGGCCAAACGTTTTTCCGCTTCAATCTGCAACTTTTTTATGCCATTTGCCCGGAAAGATGCCAGATTGACGCTGCGCCGGGGACATACGGCGCGGCGCATCCCGGGGAATAGGCCTGACCATGAAACTCGTCGTCGCGATCATCAAACCGTTCAAGCTCGATGAGGTCCGCCAGGCCCTGACGGCGATCGGCGTCCACGGCATGACCGTGACCGAGGTGAAGGGCTATGGCCGCCAGAAGGGCCACACCGAGATCTATCGCGGCGCGGAATATGTCGTGAACTTCCTGCCGAAGCTGCGGATCGAGATCGCGGTCGCCTCCGACGTCGCCGACAAGGCGGTCAGCGTCATCACCGCGACGGCGCGCACCGGGCAGATCGGCGACGGCAAGATCTTCGTCACGCCGATCGACCACGCGCTGCGCATCCGCACCGGCGAAACCGACAGCGACGCGCTTTAAAAAACTTCTTTCGATCGCACCGGGCAACGACGCCACAGCGTGCGACGCCAATTGATGCCGGGGGGAACGACATGGCGGGATTGTTGCGCCGCGCAGCTGCTATGGCTGCGCCGATCGGATTTGTGTCCGCTTTCGCCGCTCCAGCGCACGCAGCGAGCTCCGAGATCAACACCGCCGACACCGCCTGGATGATCGTCGCCACCGCCTTGGTGCTGATGATGACGATCCCGGGGCTCGCGCTGTTCTACTCCGGCATGGTGCGCAAGAAGAACGTGCTCGCGACCATGGCGCAGAGCCTCGCGGCCGTGACGATCATCTCCATTCTCTGGGTCGCGTTCGGCTATTCGCTCTGCTTCGTCGGCGACGGGCCGTGGATCGGCTCGCTCGACCGCTGGTTCCTCGCAGGCATGACGATGGACAGCGTCAATCCGGCGGCGAAGACCATCCCGGAAGCGTTGTTCATGCTGTACCAGATGACGTTTGCGATCATCACGGTGGCGCTGGTCGCGGGCTCCGTGGCCGACCGGATGCGGTTCTCCGCTTATCTGTTGTTCTCCGTCGCCTGGTTCATCTTCGTCTACATTCCGCTGGCGCATTGGGTGTGGGGCGGCGGCTTCCTCGCCAGCATGGGCGTGATGGATTTCGCCGGCGGCCTCGTCGTGCATCTGTCGGCCGGCACCGCCGGCCTCGTCGCCGCCAAGGTGATGGGACGCCGCCACGGCTACGGCACCGAAAATCTCTCGCCGTTCGACCTGTCGCTCGCCGTGATGGGCACCGGCCTGTTGTGGGTCGGCTGGTTCGGCTTCAACGGCGGCTCGGCGGGCGCGGCCAATTCGCGCGCGGTGCTGGCGATCATCGCGACGCATCTTGCCGCCTGCTCCGGCGCGCTGACCTGGGGTGCGATCGAATGGTCGACCCGGCGCAAGCCATCGGTGCTCGGCATGATCTCCGGCGCTGTTGCCGGCCTTGGCACCATCACGCCGGCCTCTGGCTTCGTCGCGCCCTGGCATGGCATCGTGATCGGCATCGTCGCCGGCGCGGTCTGCTACTGGGCCTGCACCTGGCTGAAGCACCGCTTCAACTATGACGACTCCCTCGACGTGTTCGGCGTCCACGGCATCGGCGGCCTGACCGGAACCTTGCTGGCCGGCGTGTTCGCAACTAGCGCGATCGGCGGCACCGCCGGCCTGCTCGAGGGCCATCCGCAGCAGCTCCTGATCCAGCTCTACGGGGTCGCCGTCACCTTCGTCTGGGCGGCAGGCGTCAGCTTCATCCTGCTCAAGCTGGTCGGCCTGTTCGTGCCCTTGCGCGTGTCCCGTGAGCACGAACTCGAGGGGCTGGATATTTCGCAGCACGGCGAAGCGCTGCAGTAATCGGGGCTTGCGCGACACATAAGCACGTGCTTATGTGTCGACATGATTGAAGCCGACATCTTCAAGGCACTGGCCGACCCGACGCGCCGAAAGGTCTTTGAGAAGCTCGCTGGCGGCAGCCTGAATGCCAGCGCCTTACGCGACGGTTTGGAGATCAGCCAGCCGGCGATGTCGCAGCATCTCGCCGTGCTGCGCGAGGCAGGCCTCGTGCGCGAGCAGCGGCAGGGCCGCTTTGTGAACTACGAAGTCGACCCGGACGGAATCGTCGCCATCGCGGCATGGCTCGCGCGTTATCGCGCCTACTGGCCGAAGCGCATGGAAGCACTCGCTGACCTCCTGAAGGACATGGATCAATGAGCGACGCCGTGAAGCCCGATCGTCCCGACGCAGACCTCGTGCTCGAATACGAATTCGATGCGCCACCGGCAAAGGTCTGGCGCGCCGTGACCATTCCGGCTTTGCGCGAGCGCTGGCTGCCGGATTGCGACCTTGCCGATGCCGAGCCGGAAGCAACGATCACAGGCGAAGAGGTGCGCTACCGGCTGCGCGATTCCGAGCCGCCATTTCGCGAAAGCCACGTCATCTTCCGGATCGAGCCGAACGAAGACGGAGGCACCCGCATCAGCATCATCCAGCAGGCCTGCGACGATGACACGAAGCTGCCGCAGCCGGCCAACAGCAATTGCTGCCTGATGCGCGCCGCGGCCTGACACCAACCAACCTTTCATCACCTGCAGACATGGAGGTCGCCGATGCGCGACATGCTTCAGCTCGTCCCTATGGTCGTCGAACAATCCGCCCGCGGCGAACGATCCTTCGACATCTACTCGCGACTCCTGCGCGAGCGCATCATCTTCCTCAACGGCGAGGTCAATGACGCCATGTCCGGACTGGTCTGCGCGCAATTGCTGTTCCTGGAAGCGGAGAATCCGAACAGGCCGATCAATCTCTACATCAACTCCTATGGCGGCGTGGTCACCAGCGGGCTCGCGATGTACGACACCATGCAGTTCATCAAGGCGCCGGTTCACACGCTGTGCATGGGCACCGCGCGCTCGATGGGCTCGTTCCTGCTGATGGCCGGCGAGCCCGGTCACCGCGCCGCCCTGCCCAATGCCAGCCTTCACGTCCATCAGCCACTCGGCGGCTTCCAGGGCCAGGCGTCCGACATCCTGATCCACGCCAACGAAATGCAGGAAACCAAGCGACGCATCACCCGGCTCTACGCGCAGCACTGCGGGCGCACCGAGGCGGAGGTGGAACGGACCCTGGACCGCGACCACTTCATGACCGCGCAGCAGGGGGTCGAGTGGGGATTGATCGACCGGGTCTTTGCTGAGCGCGAGGCCGCCTGATCGTCCAGGTCGATTGCGCATATCCCGTGAGCACGCCGCGAGCCGCTTCGATATTTCGCGGCACGGCGAAGCCCTGCAATAGGCGATCGCCCTACTTAATTACCTTTTGACTGCCCGACGCCTGTGCAACATTGTGTCGGCGGCCTGTCATGCCGGTATTTTGAGCAGACCTGACCACGTTTTGAGCGCGACGTAATAGCGCACTGCACCGCAATACGCGCCAAACGCGAAAACACCCGTTTTCATAGTCCGTTAGGCAACACGTCCGATCTGGCACGGCATTTGATTCTAAGGGTCCCGGCTGTGCCCGCGTAGTGAACTTCTCCCTCGTGGCGAACCAGTCGAGAAACGCCCGGCCACGTCCGGACCGGGCCCAAGCGGGGATAGGACCCATGAAAATTGTTATGGCGATTATCAAGCCATTCAAGCTGGAAGAAGTCCGTGACGCCCTGACCGCCATCGGCGTTCACGGTCTTACGGTGACGGAAGTCAAGGGATATGGCCGCCAGAAAGGCCATACGGAAATCTATCGCGGCGCTGAATATGCCGTGAGCTTCCTGCCCAAGATCAAGATCGAGGTCGCTGTCGCCTCCGACCAGGTCGACAAGACCATCGACGCCATCACGTCCGCCGCGAAAACCGGACAGATCGGTGACGGCAAGATCTTCGTCATCAACCTCGACCATGCGGTTCGCATCCGCACCGGCGAGGCCGATGCGGCGGCCCTCTGATTTCGCGCTCAACCTTCTTATCCAATCAGGAGTGAATAAAATGACGTTTAAGCGTCCCTATGGCGCGGGATTGGCGGCTCTTGCAGTCGGCCTGTTCGCTGCGACCGCAGCCTATGCCGAGCCAACGGTCAACAAGGGAGACAACGCCTGGATGCTGACATCGACAGTGCTCGTGCTGTTGATGACGATCCCCGGCCTCGCGCTGTTCTACGGCGGCCTCGTCCGTTCCAAGAACATGCTCTCCGTTCTGATGCAGGTGTTCTACACCGTCTGCGTCGTCACCGTGATCTGGGCCGTCTACGGCTACAGCCTCGCCTTCACCGGCGGTTCCGACTTCATCGGCGGCTTCTCGAAGGCCTTCATGATGGGCGTCACCACCGACTCGAAGGCCGCGACCTTCTCGGTCGACGCCAACATCTCGGAGCTCATCTATATGTGCTTCCAGATGACCTTCGCGGCGATCACGCCCGCCCTCATCGTCGGCGCCTTCGCCGAGCGCATGAAGTTCTCGGCGATCGCCCTGTTCATCCCGCTCTGGGTCACGCTGATCTACTTCCCGATCGCGCACATGGTCTGGTACTGGCCGGGCCCGGACGCGATCCAGGACGCTGCCAAGGCTCTGGCTGCGGCGGGTGATGCGGCGGCGAAGACTGCGGCTCAGGCCAAGCTCGACGAGATCAACGCCGACGCCGGCTGGATCTTCAAGAAGGGCGCGATCGACTTCGCTGGCGGCACCGTGGTGCACATCAACGCCGGCATCGCGGGCCTCGTCGGCGCTCTCTTGATCGGCAAGCGCGTCGGTTACGGCAAGGAGCTGATGGCTCCGCACTCGCTGACCATGTCGATGATCGGCGCCTCGCTGCTCTGGGTTGGCTGGTTCGGCTTCAACGCCGGCTCCAACCTCGAAGCCAACGGCGGCGCTGCCCTCGCCATGACCAACTCCTTCGTCGCCACCGCAGCCGCCGCGCTGTCGTGGATGTTCGCGGAGTGGATCGTGAAGGGTCACCCGTCGGTGCTCGGCGTCATCTCCGGCGCTGTCGCGGGCCTCGTGGCCGTCACGCCTGCCGCCGGCTTCTCCGGTGTCATGGGCGCGATCGTCCTCGGCCTGATCGTCGGCGTGGTCTGCCTGTTCTTCTGCACCGTCGTGAAGAACGCGCTCGGCTACGATGACAGCCTCGATGTGTTCGGCGTGCACTGCGTCGGCGGCATTGTCGGCGCCCTCGGCACCGGCATCCTCGTCAACCCCGCCCTCGGCGGCGCCGGCATCATCGACTACACCGCGATCCCGCCGAAGGTTGCCGATTACGACTTCGCGGCGCAGATGATCTCCCAGATCTGGGGCGTCTGCACCACGCTGGTGTGGTCGGGCATCGGTTCGGCGATCCTCTACAAGGTCGTCGATGTGATCGTTGGCCTCCGCGCCAATGTCGAGAGCGAGCGTGAAGGCCTCGACATCACCGAGCACACCGAGCGCGCCTACAACATGTAACTCTCCTCCCGGGCGCGGCTCTCCTCGGGGCCGCGTCCACAACTACGGTTTGGGCACATACCCGGCAATGCCCCGACCGTTGAGGGGCTCCAGCGCAAGTTGGAGCCCCTTTCTTTTTGGCGGGTGTGAAGAAGAAAAGGATTGCCATTCCAGATTGCCGGCGCAGAAATATCGACCACAACGAACAACAAAACGGGAGGTCGTCATGCGTTTGGAAGGCGGATGCTATTGCGGCGAAGTGCGCTACGTGGCTGAGGGCGATCCGATGATGCAGGCCCAGTGTCATTGCCGCGAGTGCCAGTACATCTCGGGCGGCGCGCCCAACACCTTCATCGCGATGCCGGCGGACGGCTTCAGCTACATCATCGGACAACCCAAGCAGTTCACGCGCAAGGATCTCGAGCGGGCGGTGACGCGCGAATTCTGCCCCGAATGCGGCACGCATCTGGTGACCAAGGTTCCAGGCCTGCCTGCCGCGATCCTGAAGGTCGGCACGCTGGACGAGCCGGAGCAGTTCCACCCGCAGATGGCGATCTACACCTGCGACAAGCAGGAGTTCCACGCGATCCCCGCAGGCATGGCGACGTTCGAGAAGCTGCCGGGGCATTAGGCCGAGACCGCGATCGGCACATCACCAGACGACGACCGACGCGCGGCCGATCATGCCGCCGCGCGAGCGGGGTGGCGGCTGTTCCGTATACAATCACCGGCAAGGCTCCGCCCGCCGGGCCGGAACCTCTCATCTGGGTTACGGAAATGACTCTTGATGGCGCGGAAAGCCGATGGTTAATCGCGTCTTAACCTCGCCCTATCTATGGTGAACTGAACCGTTTCCCGCCGGCGCTTTCGTGCGACCGGCCGTTCCAAGAGTACTGGCGCCCAGAATGGTCATGACCGCTTCAACCCGTGCGCCGCTGGACGGTGGAAGCTCCAACAACGCACGCTCGCCCTTCGTCCGGCTGAACGAGTTGCTGGCGCCGCATCAACCCGGCAAGCCCTTGATTTCGCTCGCGGTCGGCGAGCCGCAGCATCCCGTGCCCGACTTCGTCGGCCCGGTGCTGGCCAAGCACATCGCCGATTTCGGCCGTTACCCGATGAACCAGGGCACCGAGCCGTTCCGCCAGGCCGCGAGCGCCTGGCTGTCGTCGCGCTTCAGGCTGCCGCGGCCGCTCGACCCCAAGGCCGAGATTCTCGTCCTCAATGGCAGCCGCGAGGGGCTGTTCCTCGCCGCGATCGCAGCCGCGCGCTATGTCGGCCCGCGTCCGGGCAAGCCGGCCATCCTGATGCCGAACCCGTTCTACCCGGTCTATGGCGCCGGTGCCCTCGCAGCCGCCTGCGAGCCGGTCTATCTGCCGACCACCGTCGAAAACGGTTTTCTGCCCGATCTCGACGCCATCGACGAGGCGACGCTGGCGCGCACGGTGGCGTTCTATCTGGCTTCGCCCGCCAATCCGCAGGGCTCGGTCGCCAAGCCCGACTATTTCAGGCGATTGAAGCAGCTCGCCGATCGCTACGGCTTCATGATCCTCAGCGACGAGTGCTATTCGGAGATCTACACCCGCGAAGCACCGGGCAGCGCGCTCGAATGCGCTGGCCCCGATTTCACCCGCGTGGCTGCGTTCCAGTCGCTGTCGAAGCGCTCCAACCTCCCGGGCCTGCGCGTCGGCTTCGCCGCCGGCGACAAGAAGTTCATCGGCATGTTCCTGGAGCTGCGCAACATCGCGGCGCCGCAGGTGCCGGTGCCGCTTCAGCATGTCGCGACCTTTGCCTATGGCGACGAAGCGCATGTCGAGGAGAACCGCAGGCTCTACCGGATCAAGTTCGATCTCGCCGACCAGATCATCGGCAACCGCTACGGCTATCGCCGGCCCGACGCCGGCTTCTGCGTCTGGCTCAACACGTCCGAGATCGGCGACGACGTGTCGGTGTGCCTGAAGCTCTTCACCGAAGCAGGCGTGCGCGTGGTGCCCGGCAGCTTCCTGGCACGGCAGCAGCCGGACGGCTTCAATCCCGGTGCCGGCTACATTCGCCTCGCACTGGTGCAGGATAGCGAGACCACGGCGCAGGCGCTGCACCGGCTGGTCGAAACTCTGGGTTAGGCGGGGCCCATGAGCATGTCGGCAATCGAACGTGTCATTCCACTGGTCGGCCATCTGCCGCCCTCGCTCCGCGAGGGGCTGGCGCGGCGCATGCGCGAGCTCACCGGCCTTGGCCTGATCGCCCTGGCGGGTGTCGCCTCGGCGGCGCTGATGACATGGTCGGTGCAGGACCCCAGCCTCAGCCACGCGACCTCGCGGCCGATCCGCAACATTCTCGGCTATGCCGGCGCGATCGGCGCCGACCTTGCGATGCAGATCCTCGGGCTCGGCGCGATCATGCTGGTCCTGACCGTCGCGGTCTGGGGCTGGCGCATGATGACCCATCGCCCGTTCGACCGCGAGGCGCTGCGGCTCGGCTCCTGGATTCTCTGCACGGTGATTGCGGCCGGCTTTGTCAGCTGCTGGCCGCATGGCGGCGCCTGGCCGCTGCCGACCGGCCTCGGCGGCGTGGTCGGCGACGCTCTGGTGCGCGCGCCCGCGGTGATCTTCGGACCACCAGGCACGATCTATCGCACCGTGCTCGGCGTGATCCTGTTCGCGGGTATGGCCGCGACCTTCCTGATCGCCTGCGGCCTCGGCGCGCGCGAGCACGACGAAGAGCTCGCCGAGATCGAGGATGACGACAAGCCGCTCGACGAGGACGAGGAGAGCGATCGCGGCTCGGTGTCGCTCGGCTGGCTGTTCCATGCGCTGATGAGCACCAAGGCGCGGCTGATCTGGCTGTGCGGTGCCGCCTACCGCTCGCTGGTGTCGAGCGGACCGAAAACCAAGGCCGTCGCATTCAGCCGCCAGGAGCCCAATCTCGGCGGCGGCCGCGCTGCGCCCTCGATCTCGCCGCAGGCCGAGGACGAGGATTACGAGGACGAGCACGAGGAAGAAGAAGAGGAAGGCGAGGAGGAGGAAGAGGAAGAAGAGGAGCCCGCCGCGCGCGCGCCGAAGAAGAAATCTGCGCCGAAGGCCGCTTCCAAGAAGGGCTCCGACAAGTTCGATCTTCCGTCCGTCTCCATGCTGGCCGCGCCGAAGGCCGGCGATCGCCAGCCGCTCAGCAAGGCCGAGCTGGAAACCAATTCGCGCGCGCTCGAAGGCGTACTGCAGGACTTCGGCGTCCGCGGCGAGATCGTGAAGGCCAATCCGGGTCCCGTCGTCACGCTGTACGAGCTGGAGCCGGCGCCCGGCATCAAGTCGTCGCGCGTGATCGGTCTTGCCGACGACATCGCCCGCTCGATGAGCGCGCTGTCGGCGCGCGTCGCCGTCGTGCCCGGCCGCAACGCCATCGGCATCGAGCTGCCGAACGCGCATCGCGAAAAGGTTTATCTGCGCGAGCTGCTGGTGGCTAAAGAAGCGACCGACACGGTTGCGAAGCTGCCGCTCTGCCTCGGCAAGACCATCGGCGGCGACCCCGTCATCATCGACCTCGCGCGCACGCCGCACATGCTGATCGCCGGCACCACCGGCTCCGGCAAGTCGGTCGCCATCAACACCATGATCCTCAGCCTGGTCTACCGGCTGCGGCCGGACCAGTGCCGCCTGATCATGGTCGATCCGAAGATGCTCGAACTCTCCGTCTATGACGGCATTCCCCATCTGCTCACGCCCGTCGTGACCGACCCGAAGAAGGCGGTGGTCGCGCTGAAATGGGCCGTGCGCGAGATGGAAGAGCGCTACAAGAACATGGCCAAGCTCGGTGTGCGCAACATCGACGGCTACAACACGCGCCTCGGCGAATTGAAGGCCAAGGGCGAGGAGCCGACGCGCACCGTGCATACCGGCTTCGACAAGGAGACCGGCAAGGCGATCTACGAGGAAGAGAAACTCTCGCTCGATCCGCTGCCCTACATCGTCATCATCGTCGACGAAATGGCCGATCTGATGATGGTCGCCGGCAAGGACATCGAAGGCGCGGTGCAGCGCCTCGCGCAGATGGCGCGCGCGGCCGGCCTGCATGTGATCCTCGCGACGCAGCGTCCGTCGGTGGACGTCATCACCGGCACCATCAAGGCGAACTTCCCGACCCGCATCGCCTTCCAGGTCACCTCGAAGATCGACAGCCGCACCATCCTCGGCGAAATGGGCGCCGAGCAACTGCTCGGCCAGGGCGACATGCTCTACATGGCGGGCGGCGGCCGCATCAGCCGCGTGCACGGACCTTTTGCTTCCGACGAGGAAGTCGAGAAGGTAGTGCGTCACCTCAAGACCCAGGGCCAGCCGGAATATCTCGAGGCGGTCACGGCCGAGGAGCCGACCGAGGACGAGGACGGCGCGGTGTTCGACGCGACCGGCATGGGCGGAGATGGCGGCGGCGACCTCTTCCAGCAGGCTGTTGCGATCGTCAAACGCGACCGCAAGGCCTCGACCAGCTACATCCAGCGCCGCCTGCAGATCGGCTACAACCGCGCTGCCTCGCTGATGGAGCGCATGGAACTGGAAGGCATCGTCGGCCCCGCCAACCACGCCGGAAAGCGCGAGATTCTGGTCGAGGAAGAAGACAGCCATATGTGAGGCGAGGGGCTTCAAAACATAATTTCACGCGAAATCGTTATCTGCTTTTGCCCGAAATCACGTTAAAAAGGCGCCCAGCCACACAGGACGACGCGTTGATCAGACATCCGGACATTCGATTCGCTGCCACCATTGCTGCGCGAAGCGCGCGCGTGGCCGGCGTGCTTCTCGTCACCGCCGCGATGGTGACTGCCGCGTCGTTCGCGCAGAGCGTCCCCGTGCCCAAACCCGCGCCGAAGGGCCGTGATGGCGGAGCCTCCGCCGGCGGGCCCTCCGTCACCGGCGCGACGCAGGCGCCGCCGAATCCGGTGATCCCGGACCCGCGCCGCAACGTGCCGAGCAGCATCTTCCAGACCTTCGACGCCAACCAGAAGGCGCAGGCCGCCAAGGTCAGCGCCTATCTGTCCTCGCTCCAGACGCTGGTCGGCAATTTCGTCCAGGTCGGGCCGGACGGCAGCAAGACGCAGGGCGATTTCTACATTCAGAAGCCCGGCAAGGTGCGCTTCGAATATGACGCGCCAAGCCCGATCGACATCGTCGCAGACGGATCTTCGCTGGTGGTGCGCGACCGCAAGCTCGCGACCCAGGACGTCTATCCGCTGTCGCAGACGCCGCTGCGCTTTCTCTTGTCCGACCGCATCGACCTGATGAAGGACACCAACGTCGTCAACGTCTCGGCCGACGACGTCTTCGTCAGCGTCACCATCGAGGAGAAGCAGGCGCTGGTTGGCACCAGTCGTCTCTTGCTGATGTTCGGCGCCAAGGACGGCCAGCTCAAGCAGTGGACCGTCACCGATCCGCAGGGCTACGACACCACGATCGCGGTCTACAATCTGGATTCGACCAAGAAGCTCGATCCCGGCATGTTCAAGATCGATTTCACCAATTACGGCCCGTCGCCGGGTTAGCTCGGTCTCGTGTCCCGGACGCGGCGCAGCGCGCAGCGGTGCGGCGCAGAGCCGGGACCCAGAATGCCGCGCAGACGGGCCCCGGCTCTGCAGCGCGTCACTTCGTGCCGCGCAGCGTCCGGGGCACGAGAGAGTTCGTCCGGCCATTCGCAGGGAAAAGACGGTGGGCACGGCGCTTTGCGCCTTTGCCCACCCTGCGAGAGCTTGCTAAGACGCATTTCCCATGCGTTTTTCCCTGACAACCTGGAACATCAACTCGGTGCGGCTGCGCATCGATCTCGTCGCGAAGTTTCTCAAGAGCGCGCGGCCGGATGTGCTGTGCCTGCAGGAAACCAAGTGCATCGACGATGCCTTTCCGCTGAAGCGCTTCAAGCGGCTCGGCTATGAGCACGTCGCGCTGAACGGACAGAAGGGCTATCACGGCGTCGCCATCGTCTCGAAGATTCCATTCGAATCCACCGACATCCGAACCTTCTGCGACAAGGTGGATTCGCGCCACATCTCGGTGTCGTTCGGCGAGAAGGCGAACATCGCAAAGCCGCTGGTGCTGCATAATTTCTACGTGCCCGCCGGCGGCGATATTCCCGATCCCGCGTTGAACGAGAAGTTCGACCACAAGCTCCGCTTCCTCGACGAGATGAAGGCGTGCGAGCCGCTGCATCCGCGCGGCGAGGATCGCCACATCCTGGTCGGCGACCTCAACGTCGCGCCGCACGAGAACGACGTGTGGTCGCACAAGCAGCTTCTCAAAGTCGTCTCGCACACGCCTGTCGAAACCGAGAAGCTGAAGGCCGCGCTCGAAGCCGGCGAGTGGATCGACGTCGCGCGCGACCGCATTCCGTTGTCGGAGAAGGTCTATACCTGGTGGAGCTACCGCTCCGCCGACTGGACCGTCGGCGATCGCGGCCGCCGGCTCGACCACATCTGGGTGTCGCGCGCGCTGAAGGAAGCGGTCCAGGATTTCAAGATTCTGCGCGATGCGCGGAGCTGGGAACGGCCGTCGGACCATGTGCCCGTGACGGTGACGCTGGACGTTTGAGGTTCCGTAGCCCGGATGGAGCGCAGCGAAATCCGGGACGGTCTTTCCGGAGGCGCGAATCCCGGATTACGGCTGCGCTCCATCCGGGCTACGAGGCTGCGATCTTCAGCTCGTCAGCTTCGCGCCCGCCATCAGGATATCGCTGGCGATCTGGCTGGAGCGCACTGCGAATTCATCACGAAGACGAACCGCGGCGGCGGGATCGCTTTCGAGCACACGCTGGAACAGGCTGCGCGCGACGCGGATGACGGAGGAATGCTCCAGCGCAGTCGCGCTCGACGGCCGCTTCATCGGCACCACCAGCGCAAGCTCGCCGATCAGCGCGCCGGGACCTGCGATCATCTCGGCGCCGGCGCCATCATCGACGCGGAAGGCGCCGCGCTGGACCACGTAGCCGGCATCGGCGTCGTCACCGAGATTGAACAGGACATCGCCGCGAACGAAGTTACGCTGCTCCGAGCCGATCGCCAGCATGCGCAACGAGGCGTCTCCCAACAGGCGCAGTGTCGGGACACGCTCCAGTAGCGCTACGTCGTCGTCGATTGACATTCCGGTCCGAAGCTCGAGGAACGCGCGAATTTACGACGAATCGCGCGTTTCCGGAACGTATCACGGCACCAGCTTGTAGCCACCGGCTTCCGTCACCAGGATTTCCGGGTTGGCGGCGTCCTTCTCGATCTTCTGGCGGAGGCGGTAGATGTGGGTTTCCAGCGTGTGGGTGGTGACGCCGGAATTGTAGCCCCAGACCTCCTGGAGCAGGGTCTCGCGCGACACCGGCATCTGGCCGGCGCGGTAGAGAAAGCGGAGGATCGCCGTTTCCTTCTCGGTGAGGCGGACCTTGCGCGCATTGGCCGCGGTCAGCATCTTCGAACCGGGACGGAAGGAGTAGGGGCCGACCGAGAACACAGCGTCCTCGCTGGCTTCGTGCTGGCGGAGCTGCGCGCGGATGCGGGCCAGCAACACCGCGAAACGGAAGGGCTTTGCGACGTAGTCGTTGGCGCCGGATTCAAGGCCCAAAATCGTGTCGGAATCGGTGTCGTGCCCGGTCAGCATGATGATCGGGGCCTTGAAGCCACCCTTGCGCAGGGAGCGAACCACCTCGCGGCCGTCGGTGTCGGGAAGCCCGACATCCATCAGGACGAGATCGGGGGAATTGGCCTTTGCGGCGCTGGCGCCCTTGGCGCCGGTATCGACGGCAGAGGCTTCAAATTCTTCGTGCAGCGATAATTGCTCCACCAACGTGTCGCGCAGATCGGTATCGTCATCCACGATCAGGATCTTGCGGGCATTGGCCATAGGGGGTCATCCTTTTGGAGTCCGACGAGGCGCGCAACCATGCTGCACCAAGCCGCGAGGGGAAGTTTAGGGGTCGCGCTTATTATTGTTATTCGTGTTGAAGTAGTGGGCTGTTACCGATTCACAAGCCAGAACCACTCTAACTCAAAATAGCAGGGCGTTTTGATGAATGTCCTGTAATGAATTCGACATCGCCCGTTCACATGAAAAACAAAGCTGTGTCAGCCGCTTATACCCGAAATCGGAGCTCCGGACCACTGTCCGCGATCCGCGTTAAGCCTGCCGCCGGGAATCCGCGCCGGGGCTGGCTGACCGCCGGAGCGCTGACGACTCCGGTGGCGCTGGGGCGCGGCGGCATCCTGGCGAACAAGCGCGAGGGCGATGGCGGCACCCCCAGGGGCAGCTTCCACCCCCGGCAATTGTGGTGGCGGGGCGACCGGCACAGCCGGCCGCAGACCTTTTTACCGGCAAGGCCGATTGGCGACACCGACGCCTGGTGCGAGGACCCCAAAGACCGCCATTACAATCAGGCGATCCGGCTGGGCCGGGAGCAGGGCGGTGACCGGCTCAAGCGGGCCGACCATCTCTATGACTTCATCATCGAAATCGACCACAACACCAGGCCTCGGATCGCCGGCCGCGGTAGCGCCGTGTTCCTGCATCTGGCGCGCGATAATTTCGGACCGACCGCGGGCTGCGTCTCGATGACCAGGGCGGCGATGCTACAATTGCTGCGACGACTGGGACCAAGAACAAAAATCATCATCGGGTGAGGACACATGCTCGACAGGGATCAGATCGCCACAGCATCCAACGTCCTGGTCAAGCATTGGCGTGACGGCACCAAGCTCGACGCGCTTGAGCCCAAGTTGCGGCCACAGAGCCGCGCTGATGGCTATGCGATCCAGGCCGTCCTCGAAACGCAATCGCTCGGAAAACTGTTTGGCTGGAAGATCGCCGCAACCAGCGAAGCCGGACAGAAGCACATCAATGTCGCGGGACCGCTCGCGGGGCGCATCATGAGCGACACCGTGATCGCCGATGGCGGCACCGCGTCGATGAAGGGCAACGAGATGCGCGTCGGCGAGCCCGAATTCGCCTTCCGCATGGGACGCGATCTGCCGCCGCGCGCGATACCGTACAGCGTCGACGAGGTGCTCGCCGCCGTCGAGACCTTGCATCCCGCGATCGAGATTCCCGACTCGCGCTTTGCCGACTTCGCCGGCGCCGGCGAAGCGCAGCTCATCGCCGACAATGCGTGCGCGCATCTGTTCGTGCTGGGCGCAGCAACGTCAGCGAACTGGCGCGCGATGGATCTCGTCGAGGAGCGGCCGCAGATCACGCTGCGCGGCCAGCACTACACCGGTCATGGCAAGAACGTGCTCGGCGATCCCCGCGTCGCGCTCGCCTGGCTCGCCAACGAACTGCGCGGGCTCGGCATCATTTTGCGGGCAGGGGAGGTGGTGACGACGGGCACATGCCATCCGCCGCTGCCGATCCAGGCCGGCGATCATTTTGCGGTGGACTTTGGCGTGCTGGGGAAGGCGTCGGTGGGGTTTGTGTAGGCCTCGCCGTCATTGCGAACGAAGCGACGACCCGTAGCCCGGATGGAGCGAAGCGCAATCCGGGGACGCTGGTAGCTGGAAGCGATGCCGGTCCCGGATTTCGCTTCGCTCCATCCGGGCTACGCACCGGCGCAAATAGCTTCTACCGATGCCCGAAGATCGCGCTCCCGACGCGCACATGGGTGGCGCCCAACATGATGGCTGTCGCGAAATCCGCGCTCATGCCCATCGACAGGTTCTTCAAGCCGTTGCGCTCCGCGATCTTGGCCGTGAGCGCGAAATGCGCCGCCGGCGGCTCGTCCACCGGCGGGATGCACATCAGGCCTGAAATCGTCAGCCCGTAGGTGTCGCGGCAGCTCGCGAGAAAGGCGTCGGCCTCGCCAGGCGCGACGCCGGCCTTCTGCGGCTCCTCGCCGGTGTTGATCTGGACGAAGAGCTGCGGGTGCTTTTTCTGGGATTCGATTTCCTTGGCTAACGCCTGGCAAATGCTCGGGCGGTCGACCGAATGGATGGCATCGAACAGCGCAACCGCCTCCTTGGCCTTGTTGGATTGCAGCGGCCCGATCAGATGCAGCGCGATATCGGGGTGGATGGACGTTAACGCCGGCCACTTGCCCTTGGCCTCCTGCACGCGATTCTCGCCGAATACGCGCTGTCCGGCGGCGATGACCGGGATAATTGCATCGGCGTCGAACGTTTTCGAGACCGCGATCAGCGTGACGGAGGCGCGATCCCGGCGCGCTTCCTTGCAGGCGCGTGCAATTTCGGCCTCGACCGCGGCGAGCGCGTTTGGTGAATGGCCGGTTACCGGCGCTACGTTTTCATCTGTCATGACGACGATTGCTTACGATCGTAACCGAGGTAAGTCCAATTTTACCGAGTTCAAGAAAGAGTTTTTGAACCCTTCGCTTTACCTTGCCCGCGGGGTGGGTAGCGAAGATGGCAAACGTCAGTTTCAACCGCAAACGAGTGAAACTCAAGCAGCTTCTCGGAATCCGGGCGCGGCTTGCGTTGCTCGCGGTGATTCTGGTGACGCCCTTGATGTTCGAGCGGATCCGCTCACTCGAGGACACGCGCGCCAAGCAGATCGCGCAGGCCGCTGCTGAGTTCACCAATATTGCACGGCACAGCGCCGATGCGCAGCGCGAGGTGATCTCGTCGGTCGAGACCATCCTTAAATCCGAGGCCTTCATTCGCGCGTCCGCCGGCGGCATCACCAAGAGCTGCGACGTGCTGCGCGCGAGCCTGCCGTCGAACCTTCCCTGGATCCGCACGCTGTTGATCGCCGGCCAGGACGGACGCATCCAGTGCGCCACCAACAACATGTATGTCGGCCTCGATCTCAGTGACCGGCCGTACTTTCAGCAGGCGCAGGAAACCGGCCGTTTCGTGCTGAGCGATTTCATCCTGTCGCGCCCGGTGCCGTCGCCGACAGTCATGGCGGTCTATCCGGTGTCCGCGTTCAGCGGCGTCACTGACGCCGTCGTGCTCGCCACCGTGAACCTCGACTGGATGTCGAAGGTCATGAACAATCTCGGCGGCCGCGCCGGCATTACCGCCGTGCTGGTCGACAGCGCCGGGACCGTGCTAGCCGCACCGGCCGATCAGCACGGCGCGATCGGCCGCCCGCTCGACAACATGCCGCTGATGTCGGCGATCGCCGACAAGGCGCTGCGGTCGGACCAGGACGAGGGATCGTTGTCTTTCCTCGCCGCCGACGGCTCCCGCCGCGCGGTCAGCTACATCCGCATCGCCGGCACCAATGCCCGCCTGATCGCCAGCATCGACGAGGACAAGGTGTCCGCGGCGGTGAGCCGCGACATCCGCACCGCCTATCTTCAGCTCGCCTTCGTCGTGCTGTTCGTCCTGCTCGGCGCGCTGATCGCCGCCGAGAAACTCGTGATCAAGCCGATCGAGATGCTGGCCGACATGGCCAAGCGCCTTGGCGAGGGCGACCTCTCGGCGCGCGCCGCGCGCAACCGCCTGCCGTCCGAATTCGTGCCGCTGGCCCGCGCCTTCAACGCGATGGCCGCGCAGCTCAGCCAGCGCGAGCGCGAGCTGATCGCCAGCAACGACCGCCTGACGGTGATGGCCTCAATCGACATGTTGTCGGGCCTCGCCAACCGCCGCGGCTTCCAGAGCCGGCTCGATTTCGAATGGATGCGCGCACAGCAATATAACAGCGAGCTCGCACTGCTGATGATCGACGTCGATCACTTCAAGCTGTTCAACGACACCTACGGCCATCTCGAAGGCGATTCCTGCCTGACGAGACTCGGCGAGTCGCTCTCCGGTATTGCCGCCGACACGATGGGCTTTGCGGCCCGCTATGGCGGCGAGGAATTCTGCCTGCTGCTGCCGAACACCGATGTGAACCGCGCTGTCGAGATCGGCGAGCTGGTGCGCGCGGCGGTGCTGAAGCTCTGCCTGCCGCACATCACTTCGGCCCACATGATCGTCACGGTCTCGATCGGCGTTGCCGCGACGAAGCCCAACGAGACGCTGCGCCCCGGCGATCTCATCGAAGCCGCCGACGCCGCGCTCTACGCCGCCAAGCACCGCGGCCGCAACAACGTCGTCGAGCACGGCGTGCAGGCGATCGAGAACGGCGGCACCGCGATGATGCTCGCGGCCAGCGCCTAAAGCGCGATGAGATTAGGATGAATCGTCATCGCGCTTTAGGTTGTTGTTTAAGCATGATCTTTTCGGAAAACCGCTGCGCACTTTTCCGGATCATGCTTTAGCCCGCAGCTCCCGCGCGATCGAGCTCGATCTCCGTCACCACGCGATTACGGCCGCCACCCTTGGCGAGATAGAGCGCGCGGTCGCAGCGCTCGATGAGGTCGGTGACGGATTCACCCGCCCGGTACTGCGCCACGCCGATCGACACGCTGATGCCGGGCAGGGTCTCGCCGGTCGAGCGCCGCGTGATGGTGCATTCGGCGATCGCGCACCTGATGCGCTCGGCGATCTCGGTGCAGGTGGCGAGATCGGCATCGGGCAGTACCGCGATCAGCTCCTCGCCGCCATAGCGGGCCGGCAGATCCTGCTCGCGCACCTTTTCACGCAGCACCTTGGCCATCAGGCGCAGCACCTGATCGCCGACGCCATGGCCAAAACTGTCGTTGAAGGTCTTGAAGTGATCGATGTCGAGCAGGAGCACGCTGAGCGGCTCGCCCCAGTCCGCCGTCGTCTGCGCCTTGCGCAGGAACTCGTCGAGCGCCCGCCGGTTTGCAAGGCCCGTCAGGGTGTCGGTCCGGGCGCGCTCCTCCGACCTCGAGAGCGAATCGCGGATCACGTCGAGCTCGCGGGTCTTTTCGGCAAAGCCCGCCTCGAGCCGCGTCGCCCGCGTGGCGGCGCGCGCCAGCTCGTTCATGAGCTGGGCCACCAGCGCCTTCGGATCGACGCCGGCCTTGCCCTGGTCGGCGACCTCGCTGATCGCCTTGATCTGCGAGTGGTTGTCGGCGATCGCGGTTGCCAGAAACTCCTTCGCCGTCCCCATCAGGGCGTGCAGCCGCTCGGACGTGACGACGACGGCGCTCACCTGGGGGGCGACGTAGGTCTCGAACAGGTCCTGATTGGTGCGGGTGTCGAAGGGACGGTTGTGATCGATCAGGAGATCGACGGCGTTGCGAAGATCGTCATGGCTGCCGGCGAAATATTGGAACCAGATCGCGAAATTGGTCGGCGTCGGCGGAATCTGCTGCTCGGCCATGCTCCGCATCGCCCGTCCGGCGATGGACGCGGCATAGTCGTAATCGGGATCGTCGAAGCCTGAATCCATCGCCTGGCGCGGGTGCTGTTGGCGGCCAAATTCGCACCGACCCCTTAATCCGATCCCAATACCCTCCTCCGTACTTTTGCGGAGCAGCATTGCGGGGCGCCAGCGCCTGCGGCAACCCATTGACCCCCCGAGGACTTCTATGGCCTAGTCCGGCCTCTTTAGACGGCCGAATCCAACAAAACCCAACGATTCCATGACCTCCGAACGCTACAACGCCCGCGACGCCGAACCGCGCTGGCAGGCTGCCTGGGACCAGCAGGCGATCTTCGTCTCGAAGAACGACGATTCGCGCCCGAAATACTATGTGCTCGAGATGTTCCCTTACCCGTCCGGGCGCATCCATATCGGCCATGTCCGCAACTACACGCTCGGCGACGTGCTGGCCCGCTTCATGCGCGCCAAGGGGTTCAACGTGCTGCACCCGATGGGCTGGGACGCGTTCGGCCTGCCGGCCGAGAACGCCGCCATCGAGCGCAAGGTCGCCCCGAAGGCCTGGACCTACGACAACATCGCCGCGATGAAGAAGCAGCTCCGCTCGATCGGGCTGTCGCTGGACTGGAGCCGCGAATTCGCGACCTGCGACCCCAGCTACTACAAGCATCAGCAGAAGATGTTCCTGGACATGCTCACCGCCGGCCTCGCCGAGCGCGAGAAGCGCAAGCTCAATTGGGATCCGGTCGACATGACCGTGCTCGCCAACGAGCAGGTGATCGACGGCCGCGGCTGGCGCTCCGGTGCCGTTGTCGAACAGCGCGAGATGAGCCAGTGGGTCTTCAAGATCACGAAGTACTCGCAGGAACTGCTGTCGGCCCTGGATGGGCTGGACCGCTGGCCCGACAAGGTGCGGCTGATGCAGCGCAACTGGATCGGCCGCTCCGAGGGCCTGTTGGTCCGCTTCGCGCTGGATGCGGCAACCACGCCCGCCGGCGAAAGCGAGCTGAAGATTTTCACGACGCGCCCGGACACGCTGTTCGGCGCGAAGTTCATGGCGATCTCGGCGGATCATCCGCTGGCGCAGGCCGCCGCAGCGAAGAACCCAAAGCTTGCGGAGTTCATCTCCGACATCAAGAAGATCGGCACCGCGCAGTCGATCATCGACACCGCGGAGAAGCAGGGTTTCGACACCGGCATCCGCGCGGTGCACCCGTTCGATCCGAGCTGGAAGCTGCCGGTCTATGTCGCCAACTTCGTGCTGATGGAATACGGCACCGGCGCGATCTTCGGCTGCCCCGCGCATGACCAGCGCGACCTCGACTTCGTCAACAAGTACAATCTCGGCAACACGCCCGTTGTGTGCCCCGAGGGCCAGGACCCGAAGACGTTCGTCATCACCGACACCGCCTATGACGGTGACGGCCGCATGATCAATTCGCGCTTCCTCGACGGCATGACGATCGACCAGGCCAAGGACGAAGTCGCAAAACGCCTGGAAAATGAGCTGCGCGGCAACGCGCCGGTCGGCGAGCGGCAGGTGAATTTCCGCCTGCGCGACTGGGGCATTTCGCGCCAGCGCTATTGGGGCTGCCCGATCCCGGTGATCCATTGTCCGAAGTGCGACGTGGTGCCGGTGCCGGATGCAGACCTGCCGGTGGTGCTGCCGGAGGATGTGAGCTTCGACAAGCCGGGCAACGCGCTGGATCATCATCCGACGTGGAAGCACGTCACCTGCCCGAAATGCGGCGGCAAGGCGCAACGCGAAACCGACACCATGGACACCTTCGTGGACTCGTCCTGGTACTTCGCGCGCTTCACCGATCCCTGGAACGAGACCGCGCCGACGACGCCCGCCGTCGTCAACCGGATGCTGCCGGTCGACCAGTATATCGGCGGCGTCGAGCACGCGATCCTGCATCTGCTCTACAGCCGCTTCTTCACCCGCGCGATGAAGGCGACCGGGCACGTCACGCTGGACGAGCCGTTCGCCGGCATGTTCACGCAGGGCATGGTGGTGCACGAGACCTACCAGAAGGCCGACGGCAGCTGGGTGCAGCCGGCCGAGGTGAAGATCGAAGGCGCCGGCAATGACCGCCGCGCGAGCCTGCTTGCGACCGGCGAAGACATCCAGATCGGTCCGATCGAGAAGATGTCGAAGTCGAAGAAGAACACGGTCGACCCCGACGACATCATCGCAACCTACGGCGCCGACGTCGCCCGCTGGTTCATGCTGTCGGACTCCCCGCCCGACCGCGACGTGATCTGGAGCGACGAGCGCGTCCAGGGCGCCTCGCGCTTCGTGCAGCGGCTGTGGCGGCTGGTGAACGATGCGGTGGAACTCGGCAAGGCCGCCCCCGCGGCCCGGCCGTCCTCGTTCAGCGACGACGCGCTCCTCCTGCGCAAGGCCGCCCACGGTGCGCTCGACAAGGTCACCACCGGCGTCGAGCGGCTGCATTTCAACGTCTGCCTCGCCCATATTCGCGAGTTCACGAATATTTTCTCGGAGGTGCTCCAGCGCCCCGGCCAGCCGGCCGCGGACTTGGCCTGGGCGATCCGGGAAGCCAGCCAGATCCTGGTCCAGCTGTTCTCACCGATGATGCCGCATCTGGCCGAGGAGTGCTGGCAGGTTCTGGGCCACTCCGGGCTGGTTTCGGAGGCCAATTGGCCCCAAATCGAACGCGATTTGCTGGTTGAAGACAGCGTGACCCTGGTGGTCCAGGTCAACGGCAAGAAGCGGGGTGAGGTCACAGTTGCAACAGCGGCCCAGAATCCGGAAATCGAGGCTGCCGTTTTGGCCCTCGATGCGGTAAAGCTGGCCCTGGACGGCAAACCCGTCCGCAAGGTGATTATCGTCCCCAAGAGGATCGTGAATGTTGTCGGCTAGGATCCGCATCGCAGCCCGCTTGCTGGCGGTCGCCGCTCTGGCGGCGCTGACGGCTGGCTGCTTCCAGCCGATGTATGCCGAGCATACCGACGGCACCCCCGGCCTGCGCGAGAAGCTGATGGGGGTCGACCTTCCGCCGATCAACAAGCCGAATGCCTCCCGCGAAGCCCGCGTCGGCGTCGAGGTCCGCAACGCCCTCGCCTTCAAGCTCTACGGCACCGCCACGGGCATGCCGCCGACCCACCGTCTGGAGATCCGCTTCACCTCCAGCAAATCGTCGCTGATCCTCGACCCCGCGACCGGCCTGCCGAACAGCGAAAACTATGGCATCGACGCCCAGTACAATCTGATCGAGGTCGTCAGCGGCAAGTCGGTGATGACCGGCACCACGTTCTCGCGCGTGTCCTATGACATGCCCGGCTCCTACCAGCGCTTCGCCCGCAACCGCGCCGTGCGCGATGCGGAAGATCGTGCCGCCAACGAGATCGCCGAGAACATCACGACCCGGCTCGCCTCGTTCTTCACCGCGGGCACGTAAGTCACACCTGTCATTCCGGGGCGCCCGAAGGGCGAACCCGGAATCTCGATCCCTAACCTCTGGATTCCGGGTTCGCGCTGCGCGCGCCCGGAACGACGATCTAGATCATGGTCGCGCTGCGCGGAAAAGAGATCGACGCCTTCCTCGCCCGCCCCGATGCGGGCCGTCCGATCATCCTGCTGTACGGTCCCGATGCCGGCCTCGTGCGCGAGCGCGCGGATGCGCTGATCGCCTCCGCCGTCGACGATCCCAACGATCCGTTCGCAATGGTCAAGCTCGACGGCGACGAACTCTCCGCCGAGCCGTCGCGCCTGGTCGACGAAGCCATGACGGTGCCGCTGTTCGGCGGCCGCCGCGCCATCCGCATCCGCGCCGGCTCGCGCAGCTTTGCCAGCGGCGTCGATACGCTGGCCGAGATGAACGTGAAGGATTGCCGCATCGTGATCGAGGCCGGCGAGCTGCGCCCGGAATCGCCGCTGCGCAAGGCCTGCGAGAAGGCCAAGACGGCGGTCGCAATCGGCTGCTATCCCGACACCGAGCGCGACCTCGCCAAGCTGATGGAAGACGAACTCCGCATCGCGAATTTGCGGATCGCACAGGATGCCCGCGCCGCGCTGATGTCGTTCCTCGGCGGTGACCGCCAGGCCTCGCGCAATGAGCTGCGCAAGCTGACGCTCTATGCCCATGGCAAAGGCGAGATCACGCTGGACGACGTGATGGCCGTGGTCGCCGATGCGTCCGAGCTGAAGCTCGATCCAATCGTCGACGGCGCCTTCGCCGGCCGGCCCGACATCGTCGAGACCGAATTCGCAAAGGCCATGATCGCCGGCACCTATCCCGGCGTGATCATCTCCGCAGCACAGCGCCAGGCCGCGTGGCTGCACAAATCCGCGCTCGCCATCGCCGACGGCACGCCGGCCTCCGCCGTGCTCGACGGCGGATATCCACGGCTGCATTTTTCAAGGAAGCCCGCAGTGGAGACGGCGCTGCGCAATTTCAGTGTAACGAGGCTCGCCGCCGTGATCGAGCAGCTCGCCACCGCCGCGCTCGACACCCGCAAGCAGTCCACGCTCGCCGCCGCCATCGCCCAGCGCACGCTGATGGCGATCGCCGCGAATGCGAAGCGGCGGGGGTAGGCGCAGTCTCTCCACGTCATTGCGAGCGAAGCGAAGCAATCCAGAAACCCTCCGCGGAGAGACTCTGGATTGCTTCGTCGCTTGCGCTCCTCGCAATGACGATGTGGAGAGAGATGCGCGTCTCAATGACGGCGTTAGTTCCTCATCCTGAGGAGCGCGCTTTTGCGCGCGTCTCGAAGGATGGAAGGCCCGGGCCCTCGCCCTTCGAGACGCCGCTTCGCGGCTCCTCAGGGTGAGGGGATAGACTGCTTATATCGCGGGAGATTCCGGGTCCCGCGTCGCGAGCCCGGAACGGAAGCCGAGACTACAACGCGCCCTTGGCCAGCCGCTTCATCACCTCGTCGAGCTGGTCGAGGTTGCGATAGTTGATCTGCACGGAGCCGCCGGGGTCGCGGTGATTGACGGTGACCTTGAGACCGAGCGCATCGCTGACGCGCTTCTCGAGATCAATCGTGTCGGGGTCCTTTTCCTTGCCTCCGCTGGCGCGCGCCTTCTGCGGCTTGCGCTCGGGCACGCCCTCTTCATGCGCGAGCGCTTCGGCCTGGCGGACGTTGAGGCCTTCCTCGACGATGCGCTTGGCCGACGCAACCGGATCGGGCACGCCGATCAGCGCGCGGGCGTGGCCGGCGGTCAGGTCGCCACTCGTGATCAGGGCCTGCACCTCGGCCGGCAGCTTGGTCAGCCGCATCATATTGGCGATGTGGCTGCGGCTCTTGCCGACGACCTTTGCGATGTCGTCCTGGCTGCGTTTGAACTCGTTGGCGAGCGCGTGATAGCCGAGCGCCTCTTCCATCGGGTTGAGATCTTCGCGCTGCACGTTCTCGACGATCGCGAACTCCAGCGCATCGCTGTCGCTGATGTCGACCGGCACGATCGGCACTTCGTGCAGGCCGGCGATCTGCGAGGCGCGCCAGCGCCGTTCGCCGGCGATGATCTCGTAGCGATCCTGCGCGCCCTTCACCGGACGCACCACGATCGGCTGGATCACGCCGTGCTGCTTGATGGAATCGCTGAGCTCCCGAAGCTCGGTGTCGGAAAACGTGCGGCGCGGATTGCGCGGGTTCGGCTTGATGAACTCGATCGGCACCTTGCGCTGCGCGCGCGGACGATCGACATGCTGGGCCTCGCCGCCGACATCACCGATCAGACTTGCAAGACCCCGGCCCAGTCGCGAACGCGCTTCATCGGCCATCGCCAGCTCCCTTGGATTCACGGTGCAGCACTCCAGAACTGAATTGTCGTAACTTGTAGGATGGGTAGAGCGAAGCGAAACCCATCGCTGTTCGTACGTGCGATGATGGGTTTCGCTGCGCTCTACCCATCCTACGAATCAACGTCGCTTCAATGCGTGACGCGCAGCTCGCGCTCGCGCTGGATCACTTCGGTGGCGAGCCGCAGGTACGCTTCGCTGCCGACGCATTTGAGATCGTAGACCAGCACCGGCTTGCCGTAGGACGGCGCTTCCGAGATGCGCACGTTGCGCGGGATCATGGTCTTGTAGACCTTCTCGCCCATGAACTGGCGGACGTCGGCGACGACCTGGTTCGACAGGTTGTTGCGCGAGTCGAACATGGTCAGCACGATGCCGTGGATCGACAGGTTCGGGTTCAGCGTCGAGCGCACCTGCTCCACCGTCTGCAGCAATTGCGACAGACCTTCGAGCGCGAAGAACTCGCACTGCAGCGGCACCAGGATCGCGTCCGACGCGGCCATCGCGTTCACCGTGAGCAGGTTGAGCGAGGGCGGGCAGTCGATCAGCACATAGGTGTAGTCGGCCTCCGGCGAGACGTTGTTGTTGAGCGCGCCGATCGCATCGCGCAGCTTGAAGGCGCGGCCGGGCGTGGTGCCGAGCTCGAGCTCGAGGCCGGAGAGGTCCATGGTCGAGGGCGCGATGTGCAGCCGCGGCACCGCGGTCGAGACCAGCGCTTCACGCAGCGGGGCTTCGCCGATCAGCACGTCATAGGTCGAGCAGGAGCGGTTGCGGCGATCGATGCCGAGGCCGGTCGAGGCGTTGCCCTGCGGATCGAGATCGACGATCAGGACGCGCTCGCCAATCGCTGCGAGCGCCGTGCCGAGGTTAATCGCTGTGGTTGTTTTCCCCACGCCGCCCTTCTGATTGGCCAGCGCCAGGATGCGCGGGTGGCCATGCGGGACTTCTGCGGTCTGCTCTTGCTGCGGCTCGTCAATCACGGTCATCGAAATCCCCACTCAACCCCTGAACGTCTCACCCGCGCCGTTCAACTGAAGTTAGCTCGACGATCCACCCATCGCCGGTGCGGCTTTGGTGGAGCTGCGGCTGAATATTCCAATATTTAGCGGCTTCGGTCAATTCAACCTCTACATCTTGACCCTTGAGAAACAACGCCTTTGCGCCCTGGCGCATCAGCGGCTCCGCAAAGCCGATAAGTTGATGTAGCGGAGCCAGCGCACGCGCGGTGACGCAATCGACGGGGCCGGTGATTCTATCCACATTATCCCCGATCTCAGCGAGATGTACGACTCCCGGAGATGTGGTGACGCGGATTGCTTCGCGCAAAAACGCAGCCTTCTTGGCGATTCGCTCGACCAGATGAACCTTGGCATCCGGCGTCCCTGCCATGGCACAGGCGAGCACGACGCCGGGAAAGCCGCCGCCGCTGCCGAGGTCGGCCCAGCGCTTTGCGGTTGGCGCGAGATCGACGAGCTGAAGCGAATCGGCGATGTGCCGGGTCCAGAGGTTTGGCAGGGTCGAGGGCGCGACCAGATTGGTCTTGGCCTGCCATTCCCGCAGCAGCGCAATGTAGCGATCGAGCCGTGCCTCTGTTTCATGTGAAACGGGAGCGAGCTTCAACGCCGCGCGCTTGTCGGCGGCGATGATGGAGTCGAGCGCCTGATCGTTGGCGCTGGCCTTGTCGATCCTCGGTTTGGCCGGCGCCGGCTCAGGCCGACGACCGCCGCCCTCACCTGCTCCGGGTCGTCGGGATAGCGGCCTGTCCCCGCCCGGTCCGCGCTGTTTCACGTGAAACGCCTATGCGATTGCCTTGGAAGTTTTCCGCGCCTCGCGGCGGAGATAGGCCGCGAGGATGCCGAGCGCTGCCGGCGTCATGCCGTCGATCCGGCCGGCCTGGCCGACCGTGAACGGTCGTGCCTTCTCCAGCTTGGCGCGGACCTCGTTGGAAAGACCTGGGACCTGCTGGTAGTCGACCTCCGACAGCACCATCCCCTCGTCTCGCCGGAAGGCTTCGACGTCGGCGCTCTGGCGCTCCAGATAGACGTCGTACTTGGCGTCGATCTCGAGATGGGTAGCGATGACGGGATCGATCGCGGACAGCTCCGGCCAGATCGCCCGGACCTGGCTCCAGCCGATATCCGGATAGGCCATCAGTTCGAAGGCCGACCGGCGCTGGCCGTCCCGGTTCAGGGACAGCCCGTGCTTGATCGCCTCGTTGGGGGTGATCGTCAGCGACTTCGAGAGCGTCCGGGCCGCGTTCAGGGCGTCCATCTTGGTACGGTGATGCTGGGTACGAGCGATGCCGACGCATCCCAAAGCGATCCCCTTCTCGGTCAGGCGCTGATCGGCATTGTCGGCCCGCAGTGTCAGCCGGTATTCGGCCCTTGAGGTGAACATCCGATAGGGTTCGCTGATCCCGCGGGTCACGAGGTCGTCGATCATCACACCGAGATAGCCGTCCGCGCGGTCGAACACCGTCAGTACTGCCCCACTGGCCGATAGCGCCGCGTTCAGGCCGGCCACGATGCCTTGCCCGGCGGCTTCTTCATATCCGGTGGTGCCGTTGATCTGCCCGGCCAGGAAGAGACCACGCAAACGCTTGGTCTGCAGGGTCGGATCGAGCTCCCGAGGATCGAGGTGGTCGTATTCGATGGCGTAGCCCGGACGGACCATCTTCACCCGCTCCAGACCGGGGATGCTGGCGAGGATCGCGAGCTGGACCTCCTCCGGGAGCGAGGTTGAGATGCCGTTGGGATAGACCGTGCTGTCGTCGAGACCTTCCGGCTCCAGGAAGATCTGGTGGCCATCGCGGTCGCCGAAGCGGACGATCTTGTCCTCGATCGAGGGGCAATAGCGCGGTCCGGAGCTCTTGATCTGGCCGGAATACATCGGGGAGCGATGGACATTGGCCCGGATCACCTCATGGGTAGCGGACGTGGTCCGGGTGATCCCGCACTGGATCTGCGGGGTCGTGATCCGCTCGGTCATGACCGAGAACGGCTCCGGCGGCTCGTCTCCTGGCTGCATCTCGACCGCAGACCAGTCGATCGTGGTACCGTCCAGACGCGGGGGCGTGCCGGTCTTGAGCCGTCCGAGGGTAAAGCCGGCACGCTCGAAGGAGGCGGAAAGGCCCATTGCCGGAGCCTCACCGACCCGGCCAGCGGGCCAGTTCTTCTCACCGAGATGGATCAGACCACGCAGGAAGGTGCCGGTGGTGACGACGACAGCCCCTGCCCGAAGCTCCCGGCCATCCGCCAGGCGCAGTCCGGTAACCCGCCCGTCGACCACAAGCAGCTCGTCAGCTTCGCCTTCGATGACGGAAAGACCCTCGGTCTCCCGGATCGCGGCCTGCATGGCGGCCGCATAAAGCTTCCGGTCCGCCTGGGCCCGGGGACCACGCACAGCGGGACCCTTCCGACGATTGAGAACGCGGAACTGGATGCCGCCGGCATCGCCGACACGGCCCATCAGACCATCGAGAGCATCGACTTCGCGGACCAGATGACCCTTGCCGAGACCCCCGATGGCGGGGTTGCAGGACATCGCGCCAACCGTAGAGAAACGGTGCGTCACCAGAGCGGTCGCCGCGCCCATCCGGGCAGAAGCAGCCGCGGCCTCACAGCCGGCGTGGCCGCCGCCAATGACGATGACGTCGAAACTCTCTCGCTCTGTTCGCATGGCGGACTTCTAGCTCAGAGGTATGAAAGCCGGAAGTAGAAACTGGGTGAGAGGGTGTTTCACGTGAAACGGACGACAGGCTTCGGAGGCCAGCAAAGCATTTTCCTGAAAACAACCCCATGCACAGTAGGAGGAGTGTTGAAGAGATTACTGTTTCACGTGAAACGAAATGGGCCGCAGAGGGCGAAAGATAGGTCCCGCGGAACTGGAGCGAGCCCGTCAATTCGGATTGTCTCGCCGCAGGCCGGCCGATCAAGGAGCAACAGCTCGCGCGACACTCGTCATTGCGAGCGTCGCGAAGCAATCCAGAATCCCCTCCCAGTAGCAGTCTGGATTGCTTCGTCGCAAGAGCTCCTCGCAATGACCCGGCTGGCGTCTCGCCATTGCGAATGACCATCTCGCTCGCGGAGAGACACAGTCTTCCGCTCGTCTTACGACATCAGGCGGCTGACCTGCGCAATTGGCGTTTCACGTGAAACAGGATGGAATCAGTTGCTGCTGTTTCACGTGAGACCAGCGGGACCCGTAGCCCGGATGGAGCGCAGCGAAATCCGGGACAGGCGTCCGCCGGAGCGAAAGAGGTCCCGGATTGCGCTGCGCTCCATCCAGGCTACGAAGAAAGCCGCAGCATGCTCTACGCGGAATAGGCGGCCCTGTTTCACGTGAAACACAAGTAATGGAACAAGCGTTAGTTCTAGATTGAAGAACTAGCACTACTTTCCGATACAGAATTTCTGGAAAATGGCGCCCAGGACGTCCTCGACGTCGACCCGCCCCAGCAGCCGGCCGAGGGCATAGGCAGCGGCGCGCAGCTCTTCGGCAGCGAGTTCCTCGCCCTCTTCTACAAGCTCGAGACTCCGGCGCAAGCTCTCTGACGCCCGGCTCAACAGGTCTCGCTGACGGGCCCGGGTCACGACCGCGCCTTCGCTGGCTCCGAAAAAATTCGACGCGAATTCCACAAGGGCCTCGACGAGCTCGGGGATACCATCGCCCCGGCTCGCCGAGATCCCGAACTCGTCGCGCGGCCCAGCGCCCCCGGGCTCGTCGAGATCGATCTTGTTGCGCACGATCCAGACCGGCCCGTCCGGCTGCTCGCCGTCTCCGGACTTCCGAAGGGACCCCAGCGCGTCCGGATCGGCGGCCTGCTCGCCCTCGACCAGCCACAGCACCAGGTCGGCGTCTTCGGCGCGCGCCCGCGCCCGGCGCACGCCTTCCTGCTCGACCGGATCGTCGGTCTCGCGGATGCCGGCGGTGTCGATGATTGTGACCGGATAACCGTCGAGATCGAGCTGCACCTCGATCACGTCGCGCGTGGTGCCCGCGTGCGGCGAGACGATCGCGACCTCGCGGCGCGCGAGCTGGTTGATCAGCGTCGACTTGCCGACATTCGGCTCGCCTGCGATCGCGACCACCAAGCCCTCGCGCAGGCGTTCAGAATGTCCCTGTGCCGCAAGGACTTTTGTGATTTCATCATGCAGGGCTCTGATCGCCTTGACGGCCGGCGCCCTCAATTCGGCAGGCACATCGCCTTCATCGGAAAAATCGATTCCGGCCTCGATCAGCGCCGACGCTTCGATGATGCGCTCGCGCCAGTCGCGCGCGCGATCGCCGAGCAGGCCTTGCAACTGGCGCAGGGCCTGGCGGCGCTGGCGGTCGGTGTCGGCGTGAATGAGATCGTCGAGGCCCTCGGCCTCGGTGAGGTCGAGCTTGCCGTTCTCGAAGGACCGCCGCGTGAACTCGCCGGGCTCGGCCGCGCGCGTATTCGGAATTATCGAAATATCTGCAAGCAACGCCGCCAGCACGGCGCGGCCGCCATGGACGTGAAATTCGGCGATGTCCTCGCCGGTCGCGCTGCCCGGCCCTGGAAACCAGAGTACGACGGCATCGTCGATCGGCTGGCCCTGGACGTCGCGGAGCAGCCGGCGGCTCGCCTGCCTCGGCGCCGGCAGCTTGCCCGCGAGCGTCGTCAGGACCAGGCCGGCCTGCGGGCCCGAGACGCGCACCACGGCGATCGCGCTCGGCGCACGGCCGGACGACAGCGCAAAGATGGTCTGGTCTCGCGGATGCATGGCCTATTTGTCCGGCTGGCGAAGAAAAGGCAAACAGCTCGTTCTTGCGCGGCCGGCGCCACCTTTTGCTGCGCTTTGGTCCGCAGCAATCACCTTATTGCAGTGCAATATAAGACGCAGCATTTTGCTGCAAAACTGGCTTGGCTCGGAACCATTCGGCCGGCCGAAGTCAATCATACCATAAAGATATCAACAGCTTATCGTGATTCCAAGTTCCCGGGCAATCTGTCAGCCATGCTGCACTATTACCGCAGCAAAGCTGCACAACAAAAAGGGCGCCCGAAGGCGCCCTCTGATGTCTTGCCGCACCCTGGCTCAGGTGTTCATGGAGTCGAAGAACTCCGAATTGCTCTTGGTCGAGCGCAGCTTGTCGAGCAGGAAGTCGATCGCGTCCATCGTCCCCATCGGATTGAGGATGCGGCGGAGCACGTACATCTTCTTGAGCACCTGCGGATCGGTGATGAGCTCCTCCTTGCGGGTGCCGGAGCGCGAGATGTCGATTGCCGGGAAGGTGCGCTTGTCCGAGACCTTGCGGTCCAGGATCAGTTCCGAGTTACCGGTACCCTTGAACTCTTCGAAAATGACTTCGTCCATGCGGCTGCCGGTATCGACCAGCGCGGTCGCGATGATGGTCAGCGAGCCGCCCTCCTCGATGTTGCGGGCGGCGCCGAAGAAGCGCTTCGGGCGCTGCAGCGCGTTGGCGTCGACACCGCCGGTCAGCACCTTGCCGGATGACGGCACGACGGTGTTGTAGGCGCGGCCGAGGCGGGTGATCGAATCGAGCAGGATCACCACGTCGCGGCCATGCTCGACCAGGCGCTTGGCCTTCTCGATCACCATTTCGGCGACCTGGACGTGACGCACCGCCGGTTCGTCGAAGGTCGACGACACGACCTCGCCCTTCACCGAACGCTGCATGTCCGTGACTTCTTCCGGACGCTCGTCGATCAGCAGCACGATCAGATAGCATTCGGGGTGATTGTGCGTGATCGAGTGCGCGATGTTCTGCATCAGCACGGTTTTACCCGTGCGCGGCGGCGCGACGATCAGCGCGCGCTGGCCCTTGCCGATCGGCGCGACGATGTCGATCACGCGTGCAGAAAGGTCTTTCCGCGTCGGATCGTCGATTTCCATGCGGAAACGCTGATTCGGAAACAGCGGCGTGAGGTTGTCGAAATTGACCTTGTGCTTGGCCTTTTCCGGATCCTCGAAATTGAGCGTGTTGACCTTCAGCAGCGCGAAATAGCGCTCGCCCTCTTTCGGGCTGCGAATGTGGCCTTCGATGGTGTCGCCGGTGCGCAGGCCGAAACGGCGGATCTGCGAGGGCGAAACGTAGATATCGTCCGGGCCCGGCAGATAATTCGCATCGGGCGAGCGGAGGAAGCCGAAGCCATCGGAGAGAACCTCGACGACACCCTCGCCGACGATGTCGGTCTCGGCCAGCGCCAGCTGCTTGAGGATGGCGAACAGCAGCTCCTGCTTGCGCATCGTGCTGGCATTCTCGACCCCATGCTCTTCCGCGAACGAGACGAGCTCGGCCGGCGTTTTCGACTTGAGGTCCTGGAGTTTAATTTCCCGCATTGGGGTGGTCCTGTGGGGTAACCTTTGGGGAGGGGATGCGAGGAGGCTCTGAAATGCGGACGTGAGAAGATTAGGTCCGCAGGTCTGGCAAGGTGAGTGCCGGGTGAGGCTTCAAACCTGATGCGGTGTCCGGCCTCTGGAAAGCTCAGACACAACCACATCCGCCTGCGTTGGGTGGGATATCGCTAATATAGAAAATCGCTTCCCGCTCCGCAAGACGAAGCACTGAGCGATTCGTCGCGCGGTCTGCCTAGAACGGCTTCACGATCACCATGATGACGATAAAAATCATCAGGACGGTCGGCACCTCATTGATAATCCGATAGAATTTCTGGCTCCGCGGACGCCGGTCGGCAGCGAAATCCTTCAGCCAGCGGGAAAAAAAGCCGTGGACCGCCGACATCGCCAGGACCAGTGCCAGTTTTACGTGCAGCCAGCCGAATGTGAACCAGTGGCCGGCCCAGGCGAGATAGAGCCCGGCGAGCCAGGTGACGATCATGGCGGGGTTGATGATCGCCTTGAGCAGCCGGCGTTCCATCACCTTGAACGTTTCGGACTGCTTCGAGCCGATCTCGGCCTCGGAGTGATAAACGAACAGTCGCGGCAGATAGAGCATGCCGGCCATCCAGGCGATGACCGCGATCACATGCAGCGCCTTGATCCAGAGATAGACGTCTTCGAACATATCTTGCGCCCGGATGTCTGCCCGCAAAGGGAACTGGGGATAGTAAGAACCCGTTAAGGTCTTACCCTGCACACATATCCGTCCGTAGCGCCTTCCTCAAATCTAGAATCTTAGATTCTTAAGGTTTGAGTCTTAGTGACCGTGGATTGGACTCACGCAATTCCATCCGCGCGTTCGTGCGTGCTTGTTCACATCTCTCAACATATCCCGAGGCGCTGCTGCGATTTGCGATAATTCGGCCAGCTTCAAAGGCTTGCGCGTTTCTGTCGGCAGCTTATCAAGGGGGTTGTCCGCGCAATCCCGCTTCCCTTTTGGCGAGGCGCCGGACTTGTTCTGACGGGCAGTGGTGTGAAGAAAATTGGCACTTGTCCCGCCCCTGGTGTCGCACATCCCTTTCCGAGGGGTTAAGCTCCACAGAAATCCACAAATCACACCGCCTTCATACAAAGAGTTTCTGTGCCGACCTCGAACAATTATTTCCATCTGCACCTGGTCTCCGACTCCACCGGCGAGACGCTGATCACCGTGGCGCGGGCGGTCGCGGCCCAATACGCCAATGTGACGCCGGTCGAGCATGTCTATCCGCTGGTGCGCAGCCAGAAGCAGCTCGATCGCGTGCTCGATGAGATCGAGGAAGCGCCGGGCATCGTGCTGTTCACGCTGCTGGAGAAGGATCTGGTCTCCAGGCTCGAGGACAAGTGCAAGGGGATCAACGTTCCGAGCCTGTCGATCATCGGGCCGGTGATGCAGTTGTTCGAAGCCTATCTTGGCGCAGCGACCACCGGCCGCGTCGGCGCCCAGCACGTCCTCAATGCGGAATATTTCAAGCGCATCGACGCGCTGAACTACACGATGATCCACGACGACGGTCAGCATGTCGAAGGCCTTGACGATGCCGACGTGGTGCTGGTCGGCGTGTCCCGCACCTCGAAAACGCCGACGTCGATCTATCTCGCCAATCGCGGCATCCGCACCGCCAACGTGCCGCTGGTTCCCGGCATTCCGGTGCCCGAACAACTGGAGAAGCTGACTCGGCCGCTGGTGGTGAGCCTGCATGCGACGCCGGAGCGCCTGATCCAGATCCGCCAGAACCGCCTGCTCTCCATGGGCGCCGAGTCCGGCAGCGATACCTATACGGACAGACAGTCGGTCACCGAGGAAGTCGCGTTCGCGCGCAAGCTGAGCGCCAAGCACGACTGGCCGCTGTTGGACGTGACGCGCCGCTCGATCGAGGAAACCGCAGCCGCGATCATGAAGCTCTACAGCGATCGCCAGCGCAACCGGCCTTCGGAATAAATGGCTCTCTGGCGCGGCACATCTCCGTTGATCCTGGCGTCGCAGAGCAGCGCACGAAAGATGCTGCTAGCCAATGCCGGGCTCGAATTCAAGGCGATCACAGCCGACATCGACGAGCGCGGCATTCAGGCCGCGTCCAAGCTTTCGAATCCGCGCGAGATCGGCCTGCTGCTGGCCCGCGAGAAAGCGAAGGCGGTCTCGGTCAATCATCCCGGAAGCTACGTGATCGGTGCCGACCAGACGCTGGCGCTCGGCAACCGCCTCTTCAACAAGCCCGCCGGCCGCGCGCAGGCGCTGGCGCAGTTGCGGGATCTCGCCGGCAACAGCCATGAGCTGAACTCCGCGGTGGCTGTGGCGCATGACGGCAAGATTGTCTTCGAGGATGTTTCGATCGCCCGCATGACCATGCGGCAGATGACCGACGCCGAGCTCTCGACCTATCTCGATGCCGCGCGCGATGCCGTCACCACCAGCGTCGGCGCCTATCAGCTCGAGGGGCTCGGCATCCATCTGTTCGAGCGCATCGAGGGCGACCATTTCACCATTCTCGGCCTGCCGCTGCTGCCGCTGCTTGCGTTCCTGCGGCGCGAGCGGCTAGTTGCGGTCTGAACGATAAAATGGCTGGGCGCTGATGCGGATCCTCGGACTGACCGGCTCGATCGGAATGGGCAAATCCACCACCGCGAAATTGTTCGCGGAGGCGGGCGTGCCCGTCTATGACGCCGATGCCGCCGTCCATCAGCTCTATGAAGGCGAGGCCGCGCCTGCGATCGAGGCCGCCTTCCCCGGCACTACCGCGAACGGCAAGGTCGACCGGACCAAACTCTCGGCGCGCGTCGTGCACGATCCCGCCGCGATCAAGCAGCTCGAGCAGATCGTCCACCCGATGCTCGGTGCGTCCCGGAAAAAATTCTTCGCCGATGCGGAAGCCGCCAAGGCGCCGGTGGTGGTGCTCGACATCCCGCTGCTGTTTGAAACCGGCGGCGAGAAGCGGGTCGATGCCGTCGTCGTGGTCTCGACCTCGCCGGAAGTTCAGCGTCAGCGGGTGCTGGCGCGCGGCACGATGGACGAGGCCAAGCTCGATGCCATCATCGCCAAGCAGACGCCGGATGCCGAGAAGCGCAAGCGCGCGGATTTCGTGGTGGATACGTCACACGGACTTGAACCGGTGCGCGCCCAAATCACGCACATCCTGGCCGAGGTGGTTAAGATGCCGCAGCGGCGGAGCTGATTCGCCGGCTTCAGACGGCATCCCAGATCATGCGTGAAATCGTTCTCGATACCGAAACCACCGGCCTCGATCCGCTCCGCGGCGATCGCCTGGTCGAAATCGGCTGCGTCGAGATTTTCAACCGCATGCCGACGGGCCAGACCTATCACGTCTATATCAATCCCGAACGCGACATGCCGGCGGAAGCCTTCGCGGTGCACGGGCTGTCGGCCGAGTTCCTCTCGACCAAGCCGCTGTTCCACGAAGTGGTCGATGCGTTTCTGGAGTTCATCGGCGATGCGCCGCTGGTGATCCACAATGCTTCGTTCGACATCAGCTTCATCAATGCCGAGCTTGATCGCATCAAGCGCCCGGCGATCCCGCGCGAGCGGCTGGTCGATACGCTGCTGCTGGCGCGGCGCAAGCATCCGGGTGTGTCGAACCGGCTCGACGATCTCTGCTCGCGCTATTCGATCGACAATTCACACCGCACCAAGCACGGCGCGTTGCTCGACTCCGAGCTTTTGGCCGAAGTCTATGTCGATCTGGTCGGGGCGCGGCAGTCGCAGCTGCTGCTGGCTTCGGAGAGCGAAGAAATCAGGATCAATGCCGCCGGCGATGCGCCGCGGCGGCAGCGGTCTGTGCCGCTCGCGCCGCGGGTGACTGATGCCGAGCGCGAGGCCCATCGTGCCTTCATCGCAACCATGGGCGAGAAGGCGATCTGGAACGAGTTTCTGCCCGCTCCAGCTTCCGCCAATCCGGCTGGTTAGGCCCGTTAATCAGGCCTGGCCGGTCTGACCGCCCTGGGCGGCCATTTGCCGCTCCATGTTCTGACGATAGAGACCGACGAAGTCGACCGGATCCAGCATCAGCGGCGGGAACCCGCCATCACGCACGGCGGTCGCGATGATCTCGCGGGCGAACGGGAACAGCAGGCGCGGGCATTCGATCATGACCAGCGGATGCAGGTTCTCCTTCGGCACGTTGGTGATGCGGAACACGCCGGCATAAGCGAGCTCGAACGAGAACATGATCTTGCCTGCGGTCTCCGCCTTGCCCTCGACCGACAGCGTCACCTCGAACTCGGTTTCGCTGAGATTGTTGGCGCCGACATTGATCTGGATGTTGATCTGGGGCGGCTGGCTCTGCTGCTGGAGCGAGGTGGGCGCGTTCGGATTTTCGAACGAAAGGTCCTTGGTGTACTGCGCCAGCACGTTGAGCTGGGGAGCCTGGGCCGCCTCGGGAGGGGTGCCGTTACCGTTGGTCATGAATGTCTCTCCTTACCCGATTGGGGCTGAATTTCGCGGCGGTTGGCTAACATAGGGCCGCCTCATTCCACAAGGACGAACGGCCCCGGACGGGGGTTCCGGACCGTGCCCACAACTGTGACGTTCAGGCCGGCCTTTCGGCGAAATCGCACCTTAAACGATTGAAGATGCGCGATTTCCGGGCAGGATCGGGTTTCCCCTTAAGCATAAAACGCGCTACAATCAGTGCTGTGCCAAAAGGCGCCATTGGCCGGGCAAGATTTCGTGCCTACATCCCACGGACCTGACGCTCGGACCCAAAAATGGTGATGTAGACTTGCCGTTCCCGTATGGAACGGTCTACTGGCCGGATCGATTTTCCCGGCGACGACCCCTTCTAGTCGGCCCTTCTTGAGAAGACCAGAAAGCGAATACGACGTGGACATCTACACCATCATCTTCCTGGCGTTGGCGGTCTTCATCTTCCTGAGGCTGCGCAGCGTGCTGGGGCAGCGCACCGGCAACGAACGGCCGCCGTTCGACCGCACCGCCGCCCGGAATGCGCTGGGTGGTGCCCAGGAGCCGAACGTCGTGACCATGCCGGGCAAGGTGATCGACCAGGCCCCGCTGGCGCCGACGGTCGAGCCGACCCCGCCCTCCGATCGCTGGAAGGGCCTGGCGGAACCGGGCACTGTGCTGGCGCAGGGTCTCGACGCCATCGTCGACAAGGATTCCACTTTCGATCCGCGCCATTTCATCTCGGGTGCCCGCGGCGCCTATGAGATGATCGTGCTGGCCTTCGCCAATGGCGACCGCCGCGCCCTGCGCGACCTGCTGTCGTCGGAGGTCTATGACAGCTTCGACGCCGCCATCAAGGAGCGCGAGAAGAACGAGCAGAAGACCGAGACGCGCTTCGTCTCGATCGACAAAGCCGAGCTGGTCGGCGCCGAGTTGCGTGACCGCACGGCCCAGCTCACGATCCGTTTCGTCTCGCAGATGATCTCGGCGACCCGCGACAAGACCGGCAACATCGTCGACGGCAGCGCCGACACGGTGGCCGATATCACCGATATCTGGACTTTCGCCCGCGACATCACCTCTCGCGATCCGAACTGGAAGCTGGTTGGCACCGGAAGCGCGAATTAAGCTCTTTCTGAAGAACGGCGCGACGGCGCTTTGCGCGGGTGCCGTCGTGCTTTCGTCGTTCTCGCTCGGTGCCGAGGCGGCGCGGCGTCACTATCGCAGCCACCACCATCATTTGCCACAACTGCCCGCCGCTCCGCCGCGGGCGTTGCCTTATCCGCAGCTTCCTTTGCCGTTCGAGATTCCCGGCGCGCAATATATGCCGCTGGCCTGGGCCGACGTGAAGGGCTGGAGCGACGACGATCATCTCGCCGCGTACAAGACGTTCCGTGCCAGCTGCAAGACGATCAATGCGCAGACCGGCGCGCCCGAGCCGAAGGCGCTGGGCGCTTCGCTGAGCGAGCCCTGCCGCGCCGTCAAATCACTCGAGCTCAGCGACGACGCGAAAGCAAAAACCTTCTTCGAAGAGAATTTCTCGCCGCTGCGGATTTCGCGCCTGGGCGAGCCCGACGGCTTCGTCACCGGCTATTACGAGCCGGTGCTGGAGGGCTCGCGGACGCAGACCGATGTCTTCAACGTGCCGGTCTATCGCCGTCCGTCGAACCTGTTCGTGCGCGGCTACAAGCAGGATTCCGTCAGCCTGCCCAACAAGGGCCCGGTCTATCGCAAGATCGGCCGCCGCAAGCTCGTGCCCTATTACGATCGGGGTGAAATCGAGGACGGCAAGATCGCCGGCCGTGGGCTGGAGATCGCCTGGCTGAAGGATCCGACCGATCTCCTGTTCGCGCAGATCCAGGGCTCGGCCCGGATCAAGTTCGACGACGGCGGCACGGTCCGGCTGAACTACGACGCCTATAACGGTTTTCCCTACACCGCCGTCGGTCGCATCCTGATCGAGCGCGGCATCATTCCGAAGGAAGAGATGTCGATGCAGAAGATCAGGGAGTGGATGGCGCAGAATCCTGACGGCGCCAAGGAGCTGCGGCGGCAGAACCGCTCCTACATCTTCTTCCGCGAGGTCAATCTCTCCGACAAGGACGAGGCGGTGGGCGCGCAAGGCATTCCGCTGACTGCCGGCCGCTCGATCGCGGTCGACAAGGCGCTGCATGTCTACGGCACGCCGTTCTTCATCGAGGGTGAGCTGCCGATCGATTCCGAACGCGCCAGGACGCCGTTCCACCGGCTGATGATCGCGCAGGACACCGGCTCGGCTATCATCGGCCCCGCACGCGCCGATCTCTATTTTGGTGCCGGCCAGGAGGCGGGCCGCGTCTCGGGCCGGCTGCGCCATCCCATGCATTTCGTCATGCTGGTGCCGAAGGGTGTCGATCCCTCAGCGCGTGGCGCGAAGCTGCCGGTTCCGGACCCGCGGCCCTCGGAGAAGATCGCAAAACTGTTTCCGCAGACCGATCCGGCCAAGCCGGGCGCAGTCGTGGCGCAAGGCAAAAGTGAGACGGTCGCCGTCGCCAACCCCGTGCCGCTGCCGGTGCCGCGTCCCGCGATCGAGCCGGATCAGGAGCCGCGGCGGCCGGTGAAGAATCGATCCCATCGACAGCAATGAAGCGATCGTCCCGTCCGCCCGTGCTGGAGCCTCGCCCCCCGCAGCGCCGCCGCGTGCTGAGCGAGGAAGAGCGCGAGCTGTGGGATCTCGTGGCAAAACAGGTCAAGCCGCTGAAGAAGCTTCGCGCGGCCAAGGTGGCGACGAAGCCGCAGGCCGTGCCGCGCGCCGAGCCTTCGTCCGCCGCACCGGTCACGCGACCTGCATCATCGCCCCGTCCGATTGCTGCCGCGCCGGCGCCGCGGGTGGCGAAACCCGCAATGCCGCCGTTGGCGCCGCTCGGCAAGCGTGAGCGGACCAAACTGTCGCGCGGACGCAGCGAGATCGAGGCGCGGCTCGACCTGCACGGCATGACCCAGATGCGCGCCCATCGCGCCCTCACCGGCTTCCTGCACCGCGCCCATCATGACGGCATGACCTTCGTGCTCGTCATCACCGGCAAGGGCCGCAGCGGCGGCGACAGCGGCGTGCTGCGGCGACAGGTGCCGGAATGGCTGAGCCTGCCGGAATTCCGCACCTTCGTGGTCGGGTTCGAGGAGGCCGCCATCGGTCATGGCGGCGAGGGCGCGCTGTATGTGCGGATTCGGCGCGCCAGGTTCTAGAACGGCCGGACGATTCCGACGCGCGGGATCAGCGTGATGATCAGGCCGAAGATGTTTGTCTTCTGATCCTCCGACGGAATCAACGCCGTCTCCCGCGCGGCAGGCAGCATCTTCACCGCGTGCAGGATCAGGAACATGCAGACCGCCCAGTTCGAGATCCAGCGCGAATAGTCGAACACCATCGCGAACATCACGAGATAGGCAAGGCTGACGCCCACAAGCGCGGCGATGACGAGACGGCGATGCAGCTCGCTTGCGAGCGCGCCGATCAAATTGGCGAAGAAGCGCCACAGCGGCGTGTGCAGCCAGATCAGCAGCGCGAACATGGGCACGCCGAGAATGTTGTGTGGCAGCCGGCCCCAGGTATCCGAGATCTCCTTCGCCAGCGGCTGGTACCAGATATAGGCGAATTGCAGCAGGTCGGTGCGCGACGGATCGGCCATCCGGGTCTTCAGATACGCAACGAAATCCGCCTCGGGGATCGGCATCGTTCCCAGGAATTGCGCCGCGAAGAACAGCGCGGAGACGATGGCGAAGGCGACGATACCGAAGACAACATTGGTGCGATTGCAGCCATGGGCGAGGTAGTGCCTGACCACGACGATAGTGATGATCGTCGGCACATACATCAAGAGATGGATGTGGTGGATCAGTACGAGGACGATCGAGAACAGCGCGGCCGTCGCCACGAACAGCAATGAACCCGCCGGCATCAACAGCAGGATGATCGCGAGCGCGCAGCCATAAATGTCGAAATGGCCGAGCGTATGCATGAAGTTCTTCAGGAAGAACGGCGAGCCCGCGATGAACACGAACAGCGGCAGCGTCTTCGCGGTGAAGCCGAAGGTCTTCCGAAACAGTCTTGCGTAGAGCCCGAGCGTCACCAGCCAGGTCGCGCCACCGAGCGCGAACACCAGCCAGACCGGCACCTTGTCAGTGAACAGCGCGACGATCGCCCCGATCAGCGCCCGCTTGATGAAGCCGAGATGGTAGTCGACCAGGAGATGGATGTAGGGGACGTAAGGCGGCAGCTGGATCTTGTGAATGAACACGCCGACGATGACCGCCGCGTTGATCGCGAGCAGCAGCCGCCAGGGGTTCTTCTGGATCTGAGCGATCACGCCGCACCCGAGCTGGCGCGATCTATCGTCGCTGTCGTTTCGGGCAAGCGAAGCGCGACCCGGGACCCATAACCACAGGCGGCCGTTTGAGTCGGGATCGTGGTCGACATCTGTTTAAGCAAGGACCGCCGGTGGTTATGGGTCCCCGCCCACGTGCGCAATTGCGCACCAGGCGGGGACGACAGCGGATAGATAGCCGAGCCCGGCCGAATTACAAAATAAACCGGCTCAGATCGGCGTTCTTGGCGAGGTCGCCGACGTGTTTCTGCACGAAATCGGCGTCGATCTTGACGGTCTCGCCGCTGCGGTCGGGGGCGGTGAAGGAGATCTCGTCCAGCACCCGCTCCATCACGGTCTGAAGCCGCCGCGCGCCGATGTTCTCGACGGTGGAATTGACGGCCACCGCGACGTCGGCCAGCGCGTCGACGGCGCTGTCGGTGATGTCGAGCGTGACGCCCTCGGTCTGCAGCAGGGCGACATATTGCTTGATCAGCGAGGCCTCGGGCTCAGTCAGGATGCGGCGCATGTCGTCGCGGGTCAGGGCCTGCAATTCGACGCGGATCGGCAGGCGGCCCTGCAATTCCGGCAGCAGGTCGGACGGCTTTGCGACGTGGAAGGCGCCGGAGGCAATGAACAGGATGTGGTCGGTCTTGACCGCGCCGTGCTTGGTCGAGACCGTGGTGCCTTCGATCAGCGGCAAGAGATCGCGCTGCACGCCCTCGCGCGAGACGTCGCCGGCGGCGCGGCCTTCGCGGGCACAGATCTTGTCGATCTCGTCGAGGAACACGATGCCGTTGTTCTCGACCGCGCTGATCGCCTCCAGCGTCAGCTGGTCGGAATCCAGGAGCTTGTCGGACTCCTCGTTGACGAGGATCTCGTGCGAACCCTCGACCGTCAGCCGCCGCGTCTTGCTGCGGCCGCCGAGCTTGCCGAAGATGTCGCCGATCGAGATCGCGCCCATCTGCGCGCCCGGCATGCCCGGGATTTCGAACATCGGCATGCCGCTGCCGCCGCCCTGCGTCTCGATCTCGATTTCCTTGTCGTTGAGCTCGCCGGCGCGCAGCTTCTTGCGGAAGGATTCCCGCGTCGCCGAGCTGGCATTGGCGCCGACCAGCGCGTCGAGCACGCGCTCCTCGGCGGCAAGCTGCGCCCGGGCCTGCACGTCCTTACGCTTGCGCTCGCGCACCTGGGCGATCGCGACCTCGACGAGATCGCGGACGATCTGCTCGACGTCGCGGCCGACATAGCCGACCTCGGTGAACTTCGTGGCCTCGACCTTCAGGAACGGGGCGTTCGCCAGCTTGGCGAGCCGCCGCGCGATCTCGGTTTTGCCGACGCCGGTGGGGCCGATCATCAGGATGTTCTTCGGGAGTACCTCCTCGCGGAGGGAGCCTTCGAGCTGCTGCCGGCGCCAGCGGTTGCGCAGCGCGATCGAGACGGCGCGCTTGGCGTCGGCCTGGCCGACGATGAAACGATCGAGTTCGGATACGATTTCGCGGGGGGAGAAGTCTGTCATGTCTGCTTAGCTAGGGCGGGAGGCGGCCAAGGACAAGCCGCATTTTGGGTCAGATGATGGGCGGACCCGATTGCCATTGTTTCACGGCATCGATCGGGTGGATCAGCATCAATATATTGAGCGTCAGATTGTCGCGAATGTGGAGCGCCAGCATGATTTCGAAGGCGAGCCCGATCAGGACCGTGACCGATACCGGCAGCACGCGCGCGGCGAGGAACCCCAGCACCATGGCCAGATTGTCCGAGACCGAATTGACGATGCTATCGCCATAATAATCCAGCGAGATCGTGCCGGCGCGGTAGCGCTCGATGATGAACGGCGAGTTCTCGACGATCTCCCAGGCGCCTTCGATCAGCATCGCGATGATCAGCCGCGCCGGCCAGGACAAACTTGGAAGAGGCAACTGCACGAACGGCAGGCGCGCGAACAGCAGCCAGGTCAGGCCGTAGAACAGGAAGCCGTGCAGGATGTGCGAGAAGGTGTACCAGTCGGCGATGTGCTGCGAATTTTCCGAGCTGTTCACCGCGCCATGCCAGAGCTTGACGTAGCCGCACGTGCAGATCGGCACCCGCCCCATTGCGAACAGGATCGAAGCCTGCAGCGCCAGCAAGAGCAGCGCGATGCCGACCCAGGCGAGCGGCGGGACTGCGACCTTGCTCGGGTGTGCGTGCGTCAGTGTCATGGTTGGCGCACCATCAGCAGCGCCGCTCCATCCGGCGTCTCGACCATGCGGTCGCCGACAAAGCCGGCCTTCTCATAGGCGCGTAAGGCGCGTGCGTTGCGCGGATCGGGATCGGTGACCATGCGCGGCAGGCCGTTCTCAAACTGCTCGTCGACAAACTGGCGGATGAACGCCGAGCCGTGACCGCGCGCGATCATGTCGCTTTCGCCGATGAACTGGTCGATCCCACGCGTGCCCTCCGGTTGCGGCCCAAAGCCCGTATTCCAGGCGGTCAGGCGGTAGCATTGAAGATAGCCGAAGGGCTGCTGGCCGGCCAACACGATGAACTGGTCCATGGCGGGCTCGTCGAGGTCGCCGCTGACCAGCGCAAACTGCTCGTCCGGATCGCCCCACCATTCCCGCACATGCGCCGCGCCCAGCCACCGCCGGATCAGCGGCAGGTCGGCCACGGTCATCGGGCGGAAGGCGTAGGCGGGCGGCATGTCCTGTTCGGTCTGACCTAGCCGGTCGCCAGGCTCTCGATGGTCAGATTGCGGTTGGTGTAGACGCAGATGTCGGCGGCGATGTCGAGCGAGCGGCGGACGATGGTCTCGGCGTCCTTGTCGGTGTCGAGCAGGGCCCGCGCCGCCGCCAGGGCGTAATTGCCGCCGGAGCCGATCGCCATGACGCCGGCCTCGGGCTCGAGCACGTCGCCGGTGCCAGTCAGCACCAGGGAGACGTCCTTGTCGGCCACGATCATCATGGCTTCCAGCCGCCGCAGATAGCGGTCGGTGCGCCAGTCCTTGGCCAGTTCCACCGCGGCCCGGGTCAACTGCCCCGGATATTGCTCGAGCTTGGCTTCCAGCCGCTCGAACAGGGTGAAGGCGTCGGCGGTGGCGCCGGCAAAGCCGCCGATCACGTCGCCTTTGCCGAGTTTCCGGACCTTTTTGGCGTTGGACTTGATCACGGTCTGGCCGATCGAGACTTGGCCGTCGCCGCCGACCACCACCCTGCCGTCCTTGCGGACCGTCAAAATCGTGGTGCCGTGCCAGCCCGGCGAGCTGTTCTGGGAATCCTGCATGAAGTACCTCGTTGTCCGGCCTGATTTAGGCGGTCGGGGCCAAGGGGACAACCAGCGGGACAACCAGGGCATAACGGGCCGCTCCGGGCCCAATTTCGCTCACCATAGGCGGAAGTAGAGGCCCCGCCAGCCGTTCCCGCAGTAGCGAAGGTGTCATTTGGCTGTTAAGAGACTGGCGTTTTCGGCCCCGAGCATGATCCGGAAGAGTGGGTACCGGTTTTCCGGTGAAGATCATGCTCAAAAAGAAGCGAAAGCCAGCTTTCAATGCGCACAGCGACGATCAAGCGCAAGACCAAGGAAACCGACATCGAGGTCTCCGTGAACCTCGATGGTACCGGCGTGGCCAATATCGCCACCGGCATCGGCTTTTTCGACCATATGCTCGATCTCCTCGCCCGCCATTCCCGCATCGACCTGACGGTCAAGGCGGTGGGCGACCTGCACATTGATTATCACCATACCACCGAAGACACCGGCATCGCGCTCGGCCAGGCGGTCAAGCAGGCGCTCGGCAACATGGCGGGCATCACCCGCTATGCCGGCGTGCACATGCCGATGGACGAGACCCTGTCGCGCGTGGTCATCGACATTTCGGGCCGCCCGTTCCTGGTGTTCAAGGCCGACTTCCCCCGCGACAAGATCGGTGAGTTCGACACCGAGCTGGTGCGCGAGTGGTTCCAGGCCTTCGCCATCAACGCCGGCGTGACTCTCCACGTCGAGACCCTATATGGCGATAACAGCCACCATATCGCCGAGTCCTGCTTCAAGGGTCTGGCACGGGCGCTGCGCACCGCGGTCGCGATCGATCCGAAGGCGGTGGGCGAGATCCCGTCCACCAAGGGCTCGCTGGGCGGCTGACATTTCCGTTTTGCGGCAAACGCTGCGGGCGGCATCACTGAATTCTCGAGAACGGGGCATCACCATGCCTGTCTACACAGTTCACGCTCCCTTCCCTGGTGGAGCCGATCTGCGTGCGACCGACAAGTTCGTGTTCGTGCGCGACGGTTTTCATTTCTGGGCGATGGTGCTCGGTCCGTTCTGGCTGCTCTGGAACAGGCTCTGGCTGGCGCTGATCGGCTGGGTGATCTTCCTGGCTGCATTCGATGCCGGGCTGCATAGCCTCGGGGTCGGCCGCAGCGGGATCTTCTTTGCTAATCTCATCATCGCGCTGCTGATGGGCTTTGAAGCCTCCAGCCTGCGCCGCTGGACGCTGTCGCGCGGCAAGTGGCGTCAGCTCGACGTCGTCATTGCCGACGACGAAGACACCGCCGAGCGCCGCTTCTTTGAGCGCTGGAGCCAGAAGCAGCACGGCATCGTCAACGATCAATGGGCCGTCGATCGCGGCGGTCCGCCGCCGACCCGCACCGCGCCGGGTCAGCAATTCTCGAACCCGCCGCCGCTTCCGGCCGGCGGCATCATTGGTTTGTTTCCAGAACCGGGAGGGTCAAGGTGAGCGTCGCCATCATCGATTACGGTTCCGGGAATCTGCATTCCGCGGCCAAGGCCTTCGAGCGCGCCGCGCGCAGCCTCGAAAATCCGCAAAAGGTTTTCGTCACAAGCGATCCCGATCAGGCCTACGAGGCTGACCGTCTGGTGCTGCCGGGCGTCGGCGCCTTCGCCGATTGCCGGCGCGGGCTCGATGCCGTCAACGGCATGGTCGAGGCGATCACGGAAGCCGTGCGCGTGAAGGCGCGGCCGTTCTTCGGGATCTGCGTCGGCATGCAGTTGATGGCGAGCCGCGGCAAGGAGCATGTCATCACCGAGGGTCTGAACTGGATCGGCGGCGACGTCGAGAAGATCACGCCGCGTGACGAGAGCCTGAAGATCCCGCACATGGGCTGGAATACGCTCGAGCTGCTGCAGGAGCACCCGGTGCTGAACAAGCTGCCGCTCGGCGCCAAGGGCCAGCACGCCTATTTCGTGCACTCGTACCACCTCAATGCCGCCAACGAGGCGGACGTGCTCGCGCGCGCCGATTATGGCGGGCCTGTCACCGCGATCGTCGGCAAGGACACCGCCATCGGCACGCAGTTTCACCCCGAGAAAAGCCAGCGCTTCGGCCTCGCTTTGATCTCGAACTTTTTGCGATGGAAACCGTGATTCTCTTTCCGGCAATCGACCTCAAGAACGGCCAGTGCGTGCGCCTCGAGCAGGGCGACATGGCGCGCGCGACCGTGTTCAACCTCAATCCAGCGGCGCAGGCCCAGAGCTTCGTCGAGCAGGGCTTTGAGTATCTCCACGTCGTCGATCTCGACGGTGCCTTCGCCGGCAAGCCGGTGAATGCGCAGGCCGTCGAGGCGATGCTGAAGACGATCAAGATCCCGGTGCAGCTCGGCGGCGGCATTCGCGATCTCGCCACCGTCGAAGCCTGGCTCGACAAGGGTATCACCCGCGTCATCATCGGCACCGCCGCGGTGCGCGATCCCGAGCTGGTGAAGGCCGCGGCGAAGAAATTCCCCGGCCGTGTCGCGGTCGGGCTGGACGCGCGCGACGGCAAGGTCGCGGTCGAAGGCTGGGCCGAGACCTCGCAGGTGACGGTGCTGGAGATCGCCAAGCGATTCGAGGATGCCGGCGTTGCTGCCATCATCTTCACCGACATCGCGCGCGACGGCCTGCTCAAGGGCCTGAACCTCGATGCAACCATCGCGCTGGCAGACGCGATCTCCATTCCGGTGATCGCCTCCGGCGGCCTCGCCTCGATCGAGGATGTGAAAGCCATGCTGATGCCACGCGCGAAAAAGCTCGCCGGCGCGATCGCCGGCCGCGCGCTTTATGATGGCCGGCTCGATCCCGCCGCCGCCCTCACCCTGATCCGCAACGCGCGCGCGCCGGGGAGCTGACACATGTTCAAGGTGCGCGTGATCCCCTGCCTCGACGTCAAGGACGGCCGCGTCGTCAAGGGCGTCAACTTCGTCGATTTGCGCGACGCCGGCGATCCCGTCGAAGCCGCGATCGCCTATGACGCCGCCGGCGCCGACGAGCTGACCTTCCTCGACATCACCGCGACCCATGAGAACCGCGGCATCATGCTGGATGTGGTCCGGCGCACGGCGGAGGCCTGCTTCATGCCCGTCACCGTCGGCGGCGGCGTGCGCAAGGTGGACGACATCAAGACGCTGCTGCGTGCCGGCGCGGACAAGGTCTCGATCAACAGTGCCGCGGTGTCGCGGCGCGAGTTCGTCAAGGAAGCTGCCGAAAAATTCGGCGAGCAGTGCGTGGTGGTCGCGATCGACGCCAAGCGCGTCAAGCGCCCCGGCGGCGACCGCTGGGAGATCTTTACCCATGGCGGCCGCAACTCGACCGGCATCGACGCCATCGAATATGCCCAGGAAGTGGTCTCGCTCGGCGCCGGCGAGCTCCTGCTCACCTCGATGGATCGCGACGGCACCAGGCAGGGCTTTGACATCCCGCTGACCCGGGCGATCGCCGACAGCGTTCCCGTTCCCGTGATCGCCTCGGGCGGCGTCGGCAATCTCGACCACCTCGTCGACGGTATCCGCGACGGGCATGCCACCGCCGTGCTGGCCGCCTCGATCTTCCACTTCGGGGAATTCACCATCCGTGAAGCCAAGGAGCACATGGCGCGGCGCGGGCTGCCCATGCGCCTGGATGCCTGACGACTCCCGCCCCTAAAAATGCTACACAGGCCGGCGGGGAATGGCCTCCACGGCCTCATGTGTTTCTGAGTAAGTCCGATGCCGCGTTTTACGATCCACGATCTGGCCGAGACCATCGACGCCCGCGCGGCATCAGGTGGGGAGGCCTCGTACACCCGAAAGCTCCTCGACAAGGGCGCCGAGCATTGCGCCAAGAAGTTCGGTGAGGAAGCAGTCGAAACCGTAATCGCAGCAGTCGAAAACGATCGCGCGCATCTGATCGCCGAGGGCGCCGACCTGCTCTATCACTTCCTTGTGCTGCTCAAGTCCCGCGGCGTAAAGCTGGAGGAGGTTGAGTCAGCGCTCGACAAGCGTACGAATATGTCAGGGTTGGAAGAGAAAGCTTCGCGTAAGGGCTAGTATAAGCCCCAACGGAAAGGTCGCGTCATGGATATCCGCGCACCCGAGCAGCAATATAATCCCTACCGCATTTACACGCGGGAAGAATGGGCGCGACTTCGCGACGACACGCCGATGACGCTGGAGCCAGGCGAGTTCGACCGGCTGCGTTCGCTGCACGACCGCCTCGACTTGCAGGAGGTCGAGGACATCTACCTGCCGCTGTCGCGCCTGCTGTCGATCTACGTCGATGCGATGCAGCGCCTGTATTACTCCGAGCGCCAGTTCCTCAACATCCGCGACCGCAAGATGCCCTACATCATCGGCGTCGCCGGTTCGGTCGCGGTCGGAAAGTCCACCACGGCCCGCGTGCTGCAGGCGCTGCTGGCGCGCTGGTCGCCGCGGCCGAAGGTTGAGCTGATCACGACCGACGGATTCCTCTATCCCAACGCGGTGCTCGACCGGCAGGGCATCATGCAGAAGAAGGGTTTTCCGGAGAGCTACGACCTGCCGCTGCTGCTGAGCTTCCTCTCCGACATCAAGTCCGGTCGCCGCAATGTCCGCGCGCCGGTCTATTCGCATCTCACCTACGACATCGTGCCGAACCAGTGGGCCGAGATCGACCAGCCCGACATCCTGATCGTCGAGGGCGTCAACGTGCTGCAGACCGGCAAGCTGCCGCGTGACGGCAAGGCGGTGCCCGTCGTCTCCGACTTCTTCGATTTCTCGGTCTACATCGACGCCGACGAGGCGGCGCTGCGGCGCTGGTACATCAAGCGCTTCCTGGCCCTGCGCGACACCGCGTTCACCAATCCAAAGTCCTACTTCAACCGCTACGCACTGCTGTCGGACGAGGAAGCCACCGCGACCGCGATCGCGATCTGGGAGCGCACCAACCTCGCCAATCTCGAGGACAACATTCTGCCGACCCGACCGCGCGCGACGCTGATCCTGAAGAAGGGCGCGGATCACGTGGTGGAAAGCGTGGCGCTGCGGCGCCTGTAGGTCGCGGTCTCCTATTGGTCGGCCTTCGCCGTCCAATCCGCGGCCCTGATGCGTGCAACGAAAGTCGCGGGCCCGGAGCCGTTCGCCCGGTAAACGAAGGCTTCGCCTTCCTGAACGTCTCCGGCCTCCTTGCCGAAGGCATCGGCAATGTTCGTCTTGTGAGTGACGAGGACGTTGTTCGTGCCGGCCGTCGGCGACCGATCGACCAGCTGGCGCACGGCCGCTCCGGCCTTTGCGTTCGCAGCGGTGGGGTTTGCCATTCCCGATGCGCTGGCGTTGTTGCTGTCCGTCAATGCGTCGACCGGCTTGCACTCTTTGCCGGTGATCAGCTTGCCGGCTTCGATCGCGCGGTTCAGACGGCTTGTGTAGACATCCCCGATCGGAATCGCGCGCGCCTGGATTGCCGCTCCGATCTGACGCGCCATATCCCTGCCCTTCTCGCTCAGCTGGCGCTGGGCACTCAAGTCGTCGAACTTGAAGGGATAGACGTCCTTCTGGCTGTCGTCGGTTGCGGTGTGCCGAAATACCAGAACGTAGCCACCTTGCTTCAACGAAGCGATGAGCTGCGACGTGTCCGCTGCGGCGGCCTGGGAGCAAACGGCGAGCAGGACGACGACGGAGAGGCGGTAAAGCACATTCATGCGCGATATCCTCGTCGGAAACCGGGCCCCCGAAGGATGATGACGCGCACTGCGTTGGATTTCAATTGCCTATGGTCGGCGAGAGACCCATGGGGCGCGCCTCTCACCACATCGTCATTGCGAGCGCGCTCGGGCTACACCGCCAGATGCCGTGATGCAGCCAGTCCCGCCAGCGCCTCGTCCAGCTTGTCGCGATCGAGTGGCTTGATCAGAAACCCGTTCATGCCGGCCTCGAAACAGGCGTAGCGATCTTCCACCAGCGTATTGGCGGTGAGGGCGAGGATCGGCGTGTGGTGGCCGCCCGTGGCGGCCTCGTGCGCGCGGATGCGTTTGGTCGCCTCGATGCCGTCGAGCTGCGGCATCTGGATGTCCATCAGCACGAGATCATAGGGCGTGCCGGCCGACGACGCTGCCAGCCAGGATTCCAGCGCAGCCTCGCCATGGACGGCGATGACGACGCGGTGGCCGAGCTTGGTCAGCAGCGAGCGCATCAAGAGCGCGTTGATCTCGTTGTCCTCGGCAACGAGGATCGAGAGTCCCTTTGCCGGTGTCGCGGGCTTGGCTTCAGCCGGCGGCTCCGGTGCAAGGTCGGGCGAGGCCACCTCCGGCGTCAGCGCGAGGCGGGCGGCGAGCGAGGCTGCACGCAGCGGCTTCACCAGAAAGCCGGTGAAGGCCGGCGAGAGCTTTTCGTGGCGCGAGCTCGACGTCAGCAGCACCAGCCGTTGCGGCGCGTGCGCGCGGGCGACTTCGCCGAGATGGTCGGCGATAGCAGCGCCGATTGCGCGGTCGACCAGCACCGCGTGCCATGAGCGTTCCGGCAGCAGCGCCTCTGCCACGGCGGGATCCGAGACCAGACAGGTCTGACTGCCCCAGCGCTCCAGACGCCGCGCGATCAGCGAGGCCTCGATGCCGTCGGAAACCACGAGGATCGACTTGCCCGCGAGCTCGGGGCTCGGGAATGTTGTCTGGCCGGCGCCGGTTTGCGATAGCGTGAGCGGCACCGCGACCTCGAAGGTCGCGCCCTTGCCCGGCTCGCTGGTGAGTGTGATGCGGCCGCCCATGCGCTTGACGATGCGTTCGCTGATGGCAAGGCCAAGCCCGGTGCCGCCATAGGTGCGCGCGACGCGCTCGTCGGCCTGCTCGAATTCACGGAAGATGCGCTGCTGCGCTTCCGGCGCGATGCCGATGCCGGTGTCTCGGACCAGGAAGCTGATCTCGTTCGGCCAGATGCCGGGCTCGACGATCAGCGCGACGCCGCCATGAGCCGTGAACTTGATGGCGTTGCCGGCAAGATTGAGCAGCACCTGGCGCAGCCGTGCGGAATCGCCGACCACTTCGAGCGGCAGGCGTTCGTCGACATAGGCGGCGATCTCGAGCTGCTTGGCCTGCGCCCGCGGCGCCAGCAGCTCGGTGATCTCCTCGATCAGGGTCGAGAGCGCGAAGGGGCGCTGCTCGAGATCGAGCTTGCCGGCCTCGATCTTGGAATAGTCGAGCAACTCCTCGATCAGCGCCATCAGGGCCTCGCCGGAGGTTTTCACCGCGCGGGCATAGGTCGTCTGCTCAGGCGTCAGCGTGGTGTCGAGCAGCAGGCCGCCCATGCCGATGATGCCGTTGAGCGGCGTGCGGATTTCGTGCGAGGCCATCGCGAGGAAGCGCGATTTGGCGCGGTTGGCGGCGTCGGCCTGGTCGCGCGCTTCCGATAGCGCGCGCTCGGTCTCGGTGCGGTCGGTGACGTCGCGGCCGACGCTCTGCAGTTCGGCCGCCTGGCCGGCATCGAGACGGACATAGCCTTCGCGCCAGGCGATCCAGCGCGCGCCGAGCGGGGTGGTGATCCGCTGGTCGTGGATGCGCGTGCCGTTGCTTTCGCGGGCGCTGTCGCCCTGCTCCACCACGTCGAAATCGAACCGCGTGCCGACCAGCGCGCCGCGCTCCTGGCCGGCGAGCGCACAATACGCGTCATTGGCGAAGGTGATGCGGCCCTGGTGGTCGCGCAGCACGATGAGGTCGCCCTGCTGCTCGAACAGGCTGCGGGCGCGCTCTTCCGCCTCCTTCAGCTCCCAATTGCGGTCGATCAGCGCCTCGTTGTGGGCGGCGAGCGTCCGCAGCCGCTTGTTGACGAAGCGCAGCCGCATGCTGAGCGTGGCGAGGCCAAGGCAGGCGAGGGCGAACAGAAAGCTCGCGCCGATCGCAAAGGTGTTGGGATCGTAGCCGGAATTCTCGGAGCGGCTGCCGGAGACGAAGCCATAGGCGCCGCCGAACGTCGCCGAGAAAATCATGAAGGAGCGGATCGCGAAGTGGATGCGAGGATGCTGCCGCCTGAAACGGCGCATGCGCACCTTGATCCGGAATGTCCGACCCATCGTCACCGACCCCGACTCTTTTCCGAAACCCCACCGCCGCCGCGTGCGACGATGTCGCGCCGACCTTGCGAACAGCTTGAGGCTTTGTTTCTGCCTCCAAACAGGGTTAGCGAGGTGTTAATGGCTCAGAGCGAGGCCGCCTGGAGCGGGAGCGGGCGGTGGCCGCCATGCGCGCCGACGATCAGCGCCGCCGCCTCGCGCTGCGAGAACGTCTTCGAGCGTACATAGATGCGGTAATCGGCCGGTCCGTCGGTGGAGAGGTAGATCACAGGGCCGCCGTCGACTGGCTGCGCGGCGATGGTGATGAGGCGGTTGGCCGGATGGGCCTCGCAGGAATCGGTCTCGGAGCCGAGACCATCGTCCACGACCGCGAAGTCCGCACCGTTCGCATCGTCGGTGATCTGAACCCGCACCGTGGCGCGGTCGGGGTCGTCGGTGAAGGCGACATGGACGCCGGCGGTCCAGAACAGGGTCGTCAGCTCGACGGAGGTGTCGCCCACAGCGATGCAGGGATGCGAGACCGATCCGATCTCGCCGCGGGCAAACACCGCAGCCGCCAGCAGGGGAATAACCGAGGCCAGGATCTTGAAACGCAACATGACACTCTACTCGCCAAGGACTCGCGAAGGCCGCTCGGGAACTGACCCCTGTAACTCGTGGCCTTATGGTTTGCAGAGCGTAAAGGAAACTCGTTACCGCCGGGTTGATGCGCGGAATGATCAAGCCATCTGCCGCACATCCTCCGCGAGTGCGCGGTAGGACAGCGCTTCGGCGAGGTGCAGCCGGCCGATCTTCTCCGCGCCGTCGAGGTCGGCGAGCGTGCGCGCCACCCGCAGCACGCGGTGATAGCCGCGCGCCGACAGCCGCATCGTCTCGGCGGCATCGCGCAGCAGCTTCTGGCCTTGTGCATCGGGCTTGGCGATGTCTTCCAGCACCGAGGCCGGCGCCTCGGCGTTGGTGCGGATTTTGGGCAGGCCCGCATCCGCGTAACGCGCGAGCTGGATATCGCGTGCGGCGGCGACGCGCGCGGCGACCTCGGCGGACCCTTCCGCGGGCGGCGGCAGGATCAGGTCGGCCGCGGTCACCGCGGGAACCTCGATGCGCAGATCGATGCGGTCCATCAGCGGACCGGAGATGCGCGCCTGATAGTCGCCGGTGCAGCGATCGATGCGGCCGCGCTTGCAGGCATAGCCGGGCTCGAACGCATTGCCGCAGCGGCAGGGATTCATCGCGGCGACCAGCATGAAGCGCGCCGGATAAGTGACGCGATGATTGGCGCGCGACACCGCGACCTCGCCGTTCTCCAGCGGCTGGCGCAGCGAATCCAGCACGCGCGGATCGAACTCGGGCAGCTCGTCGAGGAACAGCACGCCCTGATGCGCGAGCGAGATCTCGCCGGGTTTTGCGCGCATGCCGCCGCCGGTAAGCGCGGCCATGCTGGCGGAATGATGCGGCGAGCGGAACGGCCGTCGCGCGGTCAGTGCGCCACCCTTGATCTCGCCGGCAACGGAGGCGATCATCGAGACTTCGAGCAACTCACCCGGCGACAGCGGCGGAAGAATGGAGGGCAGGCGCGCGGCCAGCATCGACTTGCCGGCGCCGGGTGCGCCGATCATCAAGAGATGATGTCCGCCGGCGGCCGCGATCTCCAGCGCGCGCTTGGCGCTCTCCTGGCCCTTGATGTCGCGCAGGTCGAGCTTTGAGGCGGCGGCCTCATGCACTTTCGGCACGGGCCGCGACAGCACCTGCGTGCCCTTGAAATGGTTGGCGATCTGGATCAGCGAATGTGCCGCGATGATCTGGATATCAGGGCTCGCCCACGCCGCTTCGGAGCCGCACGAGGCCGGGCAGATCAAGCCTTCCTCGCGCACATTGGCGCCGATCGCAGCCGGGAGAACGCCGGCAACGGGTGCGATCGAGCCGTCGAGCCCGAGCTCGCCGAGCACGGTGAAACCCGTCAGCGCATCCGGCGGGATCGCGCCGATTGCGGCCATCAGCCCGAGCGCGATCGGAAGATCATAATGGCTGCCTTCTTTAGGGACGTCCGCGGGCGCCAGATTGACGATGATCCGCCGCGCCGGCAGCGCCAGGCCGGACGCAATCAGCGCCGAGCGGACCCGCTCGCGCGCCTCCGACACCGCCTTGTCCGGCAGGCCGACGATGGCAAAGGCCGGCAAGCCCGGCGCGACCTGCACCTGCACGTCGACCGCGCGGGCCTCGATCCCCTCAAAGGCGACGGTAGAAACCCGCTGAACCATGCCTGAACCAGCCTGCCCTCTTGTGCAATCAAGGGTAGCAGAACCCGCCATCCGCTGCAAGAACAATACGGGAACATATTCGGGCCGCCAAACCCCTAATCAGTCGTAAACGCGCTCCAGACACTACGCCTCGAATGCGAGCGGCTCTCATCAGCACATCCCAACGAATGTTCGCTACAGCTAAGGGCGCGGGATGGGCCGTGATCTAACAAGTGAACAAATCAAAATGCTTGCAAATCGCCGGAGAAGCGAACGACGGGTGTGCAGCCGGCTCGCCAAGATTCATTTTGGGGCGGGCTCGCTGCCGAGGGATTGCACGATCACGGATATTTCGGACGGCGGCGTGAAAGTCGTGGCGGAATTCCTGGAAGTGCCGCCGCAATTCACCATCATCTTCGCGCCTGACTATTCCCGCCAGTGCCGCCTGCGCTGGCGCATCGGCTGCGAATTTGGCGCTGAATTCACCGATTGAGCTCGATAGGCGCGCGTCCTTAACGGGACTTTAGCGTTAATCGGCAAAGCATCTCTGATCAGTCGCCGAGTGATCAGAGTATGTCCAAGCGTTCGCCCCTCGCCTCGTCGCCGGCGAGATTGCTGCTTCCCGCGCTCGTGGTGCTCGGGCTCGGCGGCTGCCAGACCACAAGCCTCGAGGACGTGACGGGCGCGCTCGGCATCAAGTCGGAGCCCGCGGCCCAGGCCGACGGCAAGCCTGACGCTAAGCCCGACATGGACGCCCTGCGCGAGCGCTACCGCGCCAAGCCCAGCGATCCCGCCATTGCGCTCGAATACGGCAAGGCGCTGCGCGAGTCCGGTCAGCGCGGCCAGGCGGTCGCGGTGATGGAGCAGGCGGTGCTCGCCCATCCCAGCAACAAGGCGCTGCTCGCAGGCTACGGCCGCGCGCTCGCCGACAACGGCAATTTCCAGCAAGCCTTCGACGTGCTGAGCCGCGCGCATACGCCGGAAGATCCCGACTGGCGCATCCTCTCGGCGCAGGGCGCGGCGCTCGACCAGCTCGGCCGCAACGAGGAGGCGCAGCAATATTACGCCGCGGCGCTGAAGATCGTGCCCGACGAGCCGCAGGTCCTGTCCAATCTCGGCCTGTCCTACGTGCTGCAGAACAATCTCCCGCGGGCCGAGGAAACCATGCGCCGCGCCCATCAGCGCAATCCTGGAGATCCCCGCGTGCGGGCCAATCTCGCGCTGGTGCTGGGACTGGAAGGAAAGCAGGCGGAGGCCGAGACCATCGTGAAGGGTGATCTGCCGCCGGATCAGGCTGCGGCCAAGGTCACGGCATTGCGCCAGCTGCTGGCGAAGAAGCAGCAGCAGAGGGCGGAGAAATAATCCGCTCTCCTTTTGTTGTGATTACGACGCCTTGCGATGCGGGGCGGATGGGCGGCCCGCCCGCGCCTTCAGCTTCTTCAGGAGCGGTCCGAGCAGCGAGCGCTTCGGCTTCTTCACCTCGCCGCGCCCGGCGAGACGGTTCGCCATGTTCTGGAACAGCTCGGTGGTGCGATGGGTCTTGGAGACCTCCGCGATCATCTGGCCGTTATTGGCGGCGGTCGAGAACAGTTTCGAATCGAACGGGATCACCGCGATCGGCTGGCTCTCCATGGTCTTGGCGAACGCCTTGACCTCGATCTCCGCGCGCTTGTGCATGCCGACCTGGTTCACACAATATAGCGGCGGCCGGTCGTTCGGCCGCGCCGCCTTCAGCACGCTCAGCATGTTCTTGGTGTTGCGCAAATTGGCGAGATCGGGCTCGGCCACGATCACGATGTCGTCGGCGTTGACCAGCGCGCGGCGCGTCCAGCCCGACCATTGATGGGGAACGTCGAGCACGATGCAGGGCGTCGTCATGCGCAGCGTGTCGAAGATCGCATCGAAGGCTTCGGCGCCGAAATCGTAGACGCGATCGAGCGTGGCGGGTGCCGCCAGCAGGCTGAGGCGTTCGCTGCATTTGGCGAGCAGGCGCTCCATCAGCGCCGTGTCGGGCCGGTCCTGCGACAGCACCGCGTTGGCAATGCCCTGCGCCGGGTCCTGGTTGTAGTCGAGGCCGGCGGTGCCGAAGGCGAGGTCGAGATCGATCACGACGGAATCGAGCGCGAGGTCGCGCGCGATGGTCCAGGCCAGATTGTGCGCGACGGTGGATGCGCCGACGCCGCCCTTGGCGCCGACCACCGCGATGACACGGCCGGTGATGATGGCTTCGGACGCCGAGAACAGGCTGCAGATCGAGCGGACGACGTCGAGCGTCTCGACTGGTCCGACCACATAGTCGTTGACGCCGCGGCGAACCAGCTCGCGATAGGGCGCGGTGTCGTTGGGATTGCCGATCACGACCACGCGGGTGCCGGGATCGCAGACGCCGGCGAGATCGTCGAGCCCTTCAAGGATGTCGCGCGTGCCGTCGGATTCGATCACGATCACGTTCGGCGTCGGCATCGATTCATAGGCTTCGATCGCCGCCGCGAGGCCGCCGTCCTTGGCGGTGAGGTGTGCCTTGGCGAGCCGGCGGTCCTGTCCGGCCGCGGTCACCGCCTTGAGCGTCTGGTCGGTCTCGCAAAACGCCTGCACGGAGATGCGAGGAACCGGCGCAATGTGGTCCTCGGGGTGCCGCGGGTCGTCCGCTTCTTCTTCGTTGACGCCTGTCATTTGCCTGTGTCGCTGAGTTTGGCCTTGTCGGCCTCGGGGGACGGGGACGCGATCGGCGTGCCCTTGCGATAGCGTTCGAAGGCGATGTCGCGCCGCGCGGTATAGACCGGCGTTTCCGAGCGCGGCTGCTCGAGGTCGGCGGGATTGTCGATCATCGCCGCGAGATTGCGCTGGGTGGCGCAGCCGAGATTGAAGTACGGCCGGTTCTCGTTGTAGCCGGGATCAAGGATCGACGGACCGACGTCTTCCGGCCACAGCCCGCAGGGGCCGGCGACCGCGGCGATCCTGGAATAGCTGAGGCGGATGGTCGGCAGCAGGCCGGGATCCTCCGGGCGATAGGGGTGCCGCACGATCGCGCGCGACGGCACGCCGCCGGAGGCGAGCACGGAACGGATGTCCTGATAGGTCGCCGACGCGGCGCGCGAATTCGCGGTGTCGACCGGCACGTCAACGACGACGGAGCCGGTGCCTTCACGCGTCCAGTCCCGGGCGATGCCCGCGACGTCGGCCTGCTGCGCAGCCGTAAGGCCGCCGCGCGCCTTGCCGACGAAGATCACGATCGACTTCTTGCCTTCCTGCACCGCGATCGGATGACGCTGGCGATAGTCGGTCGGCACCGTCTGGGTGACGATCTCGCCGGTGGTGTTGCACGCGCCCAGCATGACGGAGAGCCCCGTCAGCGCCAGCGCGAGCTTCAAATTGCGACGCCGATCGGAAGTCGTCTTCGTCATCGCCGTGTCCCCTCGTGCCCCATGTCCTGCCCCGTTTCTTGCCCCGGTCCCCAAACCGTCCGCCTCAGTCGATGATGAAGCCGAAATCGCCGGGCGAGCCGCTGATCGGATCGACGCGGCGATTGATGCCGTAGAGGCGGTTCATGCGGCCGAGCAGCGCGGTCTGCGCGTCCGAGGCCGGCGCGAATCCGTCGTCGGGCCGCGACAATTCCTTCTGGGCCACCGCGCGCACCACATAAGGCGTCACGATCACCATCAGCTCGGTCTCGTTGTTGACGTAGTCCTGGCTGCGGAACAGCGCGCCGAGGATCGGCACCTGGTCGACGCCGGGCAGGCCGTTGATCGCCTGCTTGGTCTGCTGCTGGATCAGGCCGGCCATCGCCATCGAGCCGCCGGAGGGAATTTCCAGCGTGGTCTCGGCGCGTCGGGTCTGCACCGACGGGATGGTGATGGAGCTCGACGAGGTCGAGGACAGCGCCTGCGTCACCGTGATGGCGTTCTGGTTCGACAGCTCCGAGACTTCGGTCATCACCCGCAGGCTGATCCGCCCTTCGCTGAGCACGACCGGCGTGAAGTTCAGCGAGATGCCGAATTTCTTGTAGGTGATCTGGGTGGTACAGACATGCGTGGTCGGATCGCAGGAATAGCCTGCGGGGATCGGGAATTCGCCGCCCGCGATGAAGGTCGCGGATTCGCCCGAGATCGCCGTCAGGCTCGGTTCGGCGAGCGTCCGCATCACGCCGGCGCTTTCCATCGCCCGCATCGTGGCGTTGACGGTGGCCACGCCCTTGGCGAGGCCGCTGACGCCGAGCCCGTTGCCGCTGACCAGCGGTCCGCCGCTGACCGAGAACGGGTTGGAGTTGTTGAAATTCACCACCGCGGTGCCGGCGTTCAGGCTGGCGCTGAGATCGACGCCGAGCTGCTTGACGATGTCGCGGCGGACTTCGCCGACGACGACCTTGAGCATGACCTGGTCGCGGCCGCGCACGACGATGTTGTTGACGACCTTGTCCGAGCCGCCGACGAGCTTGGCGGCGACGTCGCCGGCCTGCTGCGCCTCGACCGGGCTCGACACCGAGCCGGTCAGCATCACACTGTCGCCGACGCCTTCGATCTGCACGCCCGGCAGCGACGAGCGCAGGGCGGCACGCATGCCGTTGAGGTCGCGCTTCACCGCGATGTCGTAGGAGGCGACCTGCTGGCCGTCGGCGGTGAAGAACACCACGTTGGTCTGGCCGACCTGGCCGCCGATGATATAGGCGCGCTGGGCCGAGCGGATCACGGCATTGGCGATCTTGGGATCGGCCACCAGCACGTCCTTGACTTCGCGCGGCAGGTCGATGACGACGGACTTGCCGACGCCAAGCGAGAGAAAACGCGTCTTCGCCGGCGCGATCGTTCCGACCGATGTCAGGCCGAGATCCGGTGCCTGCATCGGCGCCTGGTCGCCGACCGGCGCATCCGCCGCAGCGCTGACCATGCGAGGGGCTGCGAGCAGCCCCAGCATCAGCATCGTCCCCATCCAGAACGAGCTTGCGCGCTTCCCCCGAATGCGCAGGCCCGTCCGATCATCCCCAAAGTTCATCATGTCCCCATCACTTCTGTGACGTCAGTTGCCGCGCCTGCACCCCGTAGCGGATTACGTTGACCCCATCGGCCGGACGCCTGATCGCCTGGTCGGCCGTACCGTCGGCCGCGTTGGCATCGACGAGGCTGCGCAGCGCGAGCTGGAGTGTGCCGCCCTGGCGGGCGGCGGCGAGGATCGAGATCTGGTCCGGCCTGAGCTCGAGCGTGACGGTCTTGCCGACCACGGCGTTCTGGCCCTCTTTTTCCTTCGGCGCCTGGTCGATCGCGAGCACGCGGATATTGGTCAGGACGACCTCGGAAATGATGAGGTCATTGCCGGCGGTCGGACCGTTGTTGTTGCCGTCGGGATTCTTCAGGCGGCGGGTCAGCACGATGTCGACGCGGTCGTTCGGCAGGATGAAGCCGCCGGCCGCGGTCTCGGCTGAAATCTCGGTGGAGACGGCGCGCATGCCCTGGGGCAGGATCGCGGCCATGAAGCCGGAGCCCTCGGCCCTGACCAGCTTCTGCTCGCGGATCGGCTCGCCCTGCATCAGCGGCACGCGCGCGATCGAGCCGGCGATCTGGGTCTGCGCTTCGGGCCTGCTGTCGCGGCGGATGAAGGCGTTGCTCGCGGTCGACGCGGGCCAGGGCTGCCATTGCAGGTCGTCGGGCTTCACGGCCTGGCCGAGCTGGATGTCGTTCTTCGCGACGAGAACCTCGACCGTCGGCAGCTTCTCGGCGACGGGGAGGACGGCCGCGGGCTTGTTCTCGTAGCCGCTTGCCAGATACGCAGCGACGCCGCCGGCGCCCAGCGCGATGACGAGAACGACAATGCGTGCGGTGTTCATACGCTTCTACTCTTACGCGGGCACTCGAACCGCACGTGGCGGGTTCCCTGCGTCGATGAGTAGGGAGTAAAAGTATAAGGGGTGTTGCGAGGCCGAATGTGATGGGCAGTGATGCTGCCAGTTTTAAGCAGATGGTGAATGTCGCGTTATCCGGTCGGCCAGTGGCCCCGTAGATTCACGCAAGCCGCGACGTTCGTTCGAACGATGCGCGCGGCGTCATGGTGAATGGGTGGTTAGTGGTGGATGCGATCGTCGGCGAGCGACACAGCGATTGCTCCTTAGGGTGAGGGTCGCAATGTGCAGTGTTTCTATCGATGTCTGTAGCCCGGATGAGCGAAGCGGCATCCGGGATGTTGTTGTCCCGGATATCGCTGCGCTCATCCGGGCTTCTGTAACGGGCCTCGGTTAGTCAATCCCTTTTTCGCGTCATCCTCTCACCGGGAACCTGCTTCTGTACGGGATCGGCGCTATGGCCGTCGCCTGATGGGGTTCTAAGGAGGA
>JAESFI010000099.1_pt1 | contig 88507 bp, 86 predicted proteins | sample 9269361 | NCBI WGS metagenome assembly JAESFI01 (sample SAMN14504119, study PRJNA617095) | algae metagenome | isolation source: Brasilonema angustatum HA4187-MV1 and co-occurring heterotrophs from moss... | place: USA: Manoa Valley, Honolulu, Hawaii | collected 2009-07-20
CAAACTGCTCAGGGTGGGCGCGATCCGATCGCCAGCGGCCTGCCGCGGTCGCAGCTGCGGCAGGCCATTCCTCTCGGAATGCACCGACAATATCTGATTGCGCTATTACAAGGGTGGGCAAAGGCGCACTTGCGCCGTGCCCACCACTTTATCTGTGTTTCGCAAATTGGTGGGCACGCTTCGCTTTGCCCACCCTACGGCACCTGTGGCTACGGCGCGGCCGCAATGATGTGATCGTCGATCTCGTCGATCCGGTTGACGCCGCACAGGCCCATCGTGGTCAGCAGCTCTTTGTGGATGATGTCGATCGCCTTGGCGACGCCGGCCTGGCCGCCGGCGCCCAGGCCGTAGGCATAGGCGCGGCCGATCATGCAGGACTTTGCGCCGAGCGAGAGCGCGCGCATCACGTCCTGGCCGGAGCGGATGCCGCCGTCGAACATGATCTCCATCTTGTCGCCGACTGCGTCGACGATCTCGGGCAACACCTCGATCGAGGACGGTGCGCCGTCGAGCTGACGGCCGCCATGGTTGGAGACCACGATCGCCTGCGCACCGGTTTTCGCGGCGAGCTCGGCGTCCTCGACGTCGAGAATGCCCTTCAGGATCAGCTTGCCCGGCCAGATCGAGCGGATCCAGTCGATGTCGCTCCAGTTCAGCGAGGTGTCGAACTGCGAATTGATCCAGGTCGACAGCGAGGTGATGTCGTCGCTGACCTTCAGATGACCGGCGAGATTGCCGAAGGTGCGGCGCTTGCCCTGCAGCACGCCCGACACCCAGGCCGGCTTGGTGGCAAAATCGATCAGCTTCGACAGCGACCATTCCGGCGGCACCGTCATGCCGTTCTTGATGTCCTGGTGGCGCTGTCCGATCACCTGGAGATCGACGGTCAGCACCAGCGCCGAGCATTTCGCGGCGATCGCGCGTTCGATCAGCGCCTTGATGAAGCCGCGGTCCTTCATCACGTAGAGCTGGAACCAGAACGGCTTCTCGACATTGGCGGCGATGTCCTCGATCGAGCAGATCGACATCGTCGATTGCGTGAACGGGATTCCGGCGGCCTGCGCGGCGCGGCAGGCGTGGATCTCGCCGTCGCCATGCTGCATGCCGAGCAGGCCCACCGGCGCCAGCATCAGCGGCATGGTCGAGGGCTCGCCCAAAATCGTGGTCGAGGTGTCGCGCTTGGAGACGTCGACCAGGATGCGCTGGCGGAACTTGATGTTCTGCATGTCCTCGCGGTTGGCGCGCAGCGTTTCCTCGGCATAGGAGCCGCGGTCGCAATAGTCGAAGAACGCCTTCGGCACGCGGCGCTTATGCAGTGCGCGAAGGTCGTCGATACAGGTGATATGCTTCATGAACGTTCCCCGGCCCGTCTTGCATCAGGAGTCTTGCATCGGAAGATTGAGGGGTCATCTAGCATGGTTGGATGCACAGCCAAATCGTTTGAAAGGACAGCCCCATGAGCAGGCCGCACAGCCAGCCGACGCCGGAGGAGATCAAGGAAAAGAAGGATCTCGAAGAGGCGCTGGAGGAGGGCCTGGAAGAGACCTTTCCGGGCTCGGATCCCGTCAACGTCACCCAGCCCGCGCCCAGCCGCGGCGACAGCCATGTGAAGCGTTCGGATTAGCCCAAATTCTCCCTGTTCCCTCTGGTCTGGCGGGAATTTTAATGTTAACAATAGGTTACCGGGGTGGCGACGCTCCCGGTTCCGTAATGATTCATCATATTTTTTGAAGCCAAGTTAGCCGCGATGGCATTATAAGACGGCAGCAAATCAGGGATGCGGGGCCCGTTCGGGCATCCGGAGGTTTTCGTGGGGATTCCTGGTTGTTGCTTGGGGGACGATTATGAGCCGCAAATATTTCGGGACGGACGGGATTCGGGGCCGCGCCAACGGACTGATCACGCCGGAGCTCGCGCTCAAGGTCGGCCAGGCCGCTGGCCTCGCGTTTCAGCGCGGTGACCACCGCCACCGGGTCGTGATCGGCAAGGACACGCGCCTGTCCGGCTACATGATCGAATACGCGATGGTCGCGGGCTTCACCTCGGTCGGCATGGACGTGCTGCTGGTCGGCCCGATGCCGACGCCGGCGGTCGCGATGCTGACCAAGTCGATGCGCGCCGATCTCGGCGTCATGATCTCGGCCTCGCACAATCTGTTCGAGGACAACGGCATCAAGCTGTTCGGCCCGCAGGGCTTCAAGCTGTCCGACGACGTCGAGAAGCAGATCGAGCAGTTGCTCGACGAGCCCATCGAGAAGCGTCTCGCCCAGAGCGCGAGCCTCGGCCGCGCCCGCCGTATCGACGGCGTGCATGACCGCTACATCGAATTCGCCAAGCGCACGCTGCCGCGCGACCTCTCGCTCGACGGCCTGCGCGTCGTGATCGATTGCGCCCATGGCGCCGCCTACAAGGTGGTGCCGGAAGCGCTGTGGGAATTGGGCGCCGACGTCGTGCCGATCGGCGTCGAGCCCGACGGCTTCAACATCAACAAGGATTGCGGCTCGACCTCGCCGGAAGCGCTGTCGCGCAAGGTGCGCGAGATGCGCGCCGACATCGGCATTGCGCTGGACGGCGACGCCGATCGCGTCATCCTGGTCGACGAGCGCGGTCATGTCGTCGACGGCGACCAGCTGCTCGCGGTGATCGCGCAGAGCTGGAAGGAAGACGGCCGCCTCTCGCGTCCCGGCATCGTCGCGACCGTGATGTCCAATCTCGGCCTCGAGCGCTTCCTGAAAGGGCAGGGGCTCGATCTCGTGCGCACGCCGGTCGGCGACCGCTACGTGCTCGAGAAGATGCTGGGCGGCGGTTACAATCTCGGCGGCGAGCAGTCCGGCCACATCATCCTGTCCGACTACGCCACCACCGGCGACGGTTTTGTCGCCGCGCTGCAGGTGCTGGCGGTGGTGCAGAAGTCGCGCCGTCCGGTGTCGGAAGTCTGCCACCGCTTCGATCCGCTGCCGCAGATTCTCAAGAACGTCCGCCACAAGGGCGGCAAGCCGCTCGACGCTTCCGAGGTCAAGTCGGCGATCTCCGACGGCGAGAAGCGTCTCAACGGCCACGGCCGCCTCCTGATCCGCTCCTCCGGCACCGAGCCGGTGATCCGCGTCATGGGCGAAGGCGAGGACCGCATCCTGGTCGAGGACGTGGTCGACACCATCGTCTCAGCGCTGGGCCAGGCTGCCGCGGCTTAACGACTCCGAACAGAAGCGCGGACGAAGAGCAGTAAGCGGCAGCAGTCGCGACCCAAGGGACCGGAGACACTTCGTGGCTCCGGTCGTAGTCGCATGCATGCAGGCCGACTGGCAGGCGGCGCTGCTCGGGCAGTTCCTCCTATTCTTCTTCAGCAAATGTCTATCGGCAACCACTGCATGGCCGCTAAGGGCCGGCCGTCGATGTGGCGAGCGTTAGCTGGCTGTGTGCTCAAATCGTCTCTCGATATGAAATGACTTTGCAGTTACGAGCCAGTGCCCTTCGATCAGGTGGAGCGAAAGGTAGTCCACATAGAGTATGGTGTCGATGCGAACGCGAACTTTGATCAACGCCTGGGACGCTGAGGCGATGTCCACGAGTAGAATCTCTTGCTGCCTCGGAGCGTTCTTGGATTTGGGCGACGGATTGGAGGACAGGAGTGCGCGATAATCGGCAGCGGACAATACGCGAAGCGTTCCGTCCCTCATCCCGTGCAGTTGAGCTGTAGGCGCGAAGACTCGGGCAAATCGGTTCACGTCCGAGTCGAACATCATGTCGAAGTATTCCCCGATCGTTGTGAGCAGTGCCGCGGGAAGGCCAAGGTTGGTCATTCGGTAGCTCCGGCTTGGTTTGGCAACGAGCTAACGATCACATGGCTGCCCGGAGCATGTCCTTGCAAACCGTGCCATCGGCGATACGATCTACGCAATTAATCGCCAAACGAGCCTCAAGAGATGCTCATTCATGCCAAAATTTGATCTCGATACGATCGATCGCCGTATCGTTTCCGAATTGCAGAACGACGCCAGACTGACAAATGTCGAACTGGCCGACCGGGTGGGCCTGTCTCCCTCACCCTGCCTCCGGCGGGTAAAGCGCCTGGAGCGCGACGGCATCATCAATGGCTATCGCGCCGTGCTTGAGCGAGATCGCGTCGGCCTCGGGTTTTCGGTTTTCGTCGGCGTCAAGATCGATGGTCATGCCAATGACCGCGCAATCAATTTTGAGAACACTGTGTGCGCCATGCCGGAAGTGATCGCTTGCCACCTTGTTTCAGGCGACGCAGACTATTTTCTTGAGGTCGTCGTGCCCGACCTTGACGCCTATCAGCACTTCCTTGTTGGCAAATTGCTGGAGTTGCCGATCGTACGTGAGGTCAGAAGCAACATTGCCATCCAAACCCGGAAGGCTGGAGCACCATTGCCGCTTGGTCATTTGGGCTAACCCAGGATTAGCGTTCGGTTGTTTGAGCCCGCCAAGTGGGCCTGAGAGGGGTTCGTCCGACTTTCTGTAGCGGACACCCCGATCCACTCAGTGTGGACATGCTGGAAAGACAAGTCATGAGCCGTTCAATCCACGCCCCGTCAGCACTGTTCGACAGCCTTAAGTTCGGGTTTGCGCAGGTCTCTGTCGTTGCGACACCTTGCGGTGATGCCATCCACGTTTCCGGGCAAGTCGCCTGGGATGCGGAACGGAACATCGTTGGAGAGAATGATATCGGGCATCAGCTCCAAAAGAGCCTGGAGAATCTATCCGCAGCATTATCATCCGTCGGCGCGAGCCTGAATCAGGTTGGGGCTCTCAGGCTTTACATCCGTCAAAGCCATATTCACGAAGGCGCCGCCATCAGTAAAGTTCTGAAGGCGGTGTTTGGAAATAGACCTCCGTGCACCACGTGGATTGGAGTACCAAGTCTCGCGCGAGAGGAGTTCCTGATCGAGGTCGAACCATCGGTCGTCTTCGTGCAAGGTCCTAAGCAATGACAGCAGCCCCGGCTCAAGGTGAGGACCAATCCCGGATTGCGCTGCGCTCCATCCGGGCTACGAGCTTCAGTGAAACCGGCCTGCATCCCAGCCATGGCCGATTGGCGGTGGTTCCACCACGGCTTGCATCGTAATGAGCAGATCGCGGCAATCTGCCGCGCCGGGATGCTGCCGTGAACAAGCCAGTCGTCGTCTCAGAGGAAATGCTGACCGAGCCCGTCGTCGTCACCGACGTGGCGCCCGCCACCGCCAAGGCGGCAGGGCCGGCCTACATCGTGCTCGCCGGCATCAGCTTCTCGCACTTCCTCAACGACACCATGCAGTCGCTGATCGCCTCGGTGTATCCGATCCTGAAGGACACCTATGCGCTCGACTTCGCGCAGATCGGCATGATCACGCTGGCCTTCCAGTTCACGGCCTCGCTGCTGCAGCCGGTGGTCGGGCACTACACCGACAAGAAGGCGCAGCCTTATTCGCTGTCGATCGGCATGGCCTCGACCTTCTTCGGCCTGCTGCTGCTCAGCGCCGCGCACCAATATCTGGTCATCCTCGTCGCCGCTGCCTTCGTCGGCCTCGGCTCGGCGGTGTTTCATCCGGAGTCGGCGCGCATCGCGCGGCTCGCCTCCGGCGGCCGCTACGGCTTTGCGCAATCGGTGTTCCAGCTCGGCGGCAGCTTCGGCACCTCGATGGGACCGGTGCTCGCCGCGCTCATCGTCGTGCCGTTCGGGCAGGGCAGCATCGCCTGGTTCTCCTCGATCGCGTTCCTCGCGATCGTCATCCTCTGGCGCATCGGCCGCTGGTACGAGCCGCAGATCAAGGCGAAAAAGACGGTGGCAGTGCAGGCTCATCCGGACGCGCCGAGCTCGCGCCGCGTCGGCGTTGCACTCCTCGTTCTCGTGGCGCTGCTGTTCTCGAAACAGCTCTATGTCTCGAGCCTGTCGAGCTATTACATCTTCTATTTGATCGACCGCTTCAGCGTGTCGACGCAGACCGCGCAGATCTATCTCTTCATCTTCCTCGCCGCGAATGCGGTCGGCGCGTTCTTCGGCGGACCGCTCGGTGACCGCTTCGGCCGCAAGATCGTGATCTGGATCTCGATTCTGGGCGCGCTGCCGTTCACGCTGGCGCTGCCCTATGCCGGCCTCTATGCGAGCGCGGTGCTGTCAGTGATCATCGGCCTCATCATCTCCTCGACGACGTCGTCGATCATCGTGTTCGCGCAGGAGCTGGTGCCGCACCGCTTCGGCATGATCTCCGGCGTGTTCTTCGGGGTGGCCTTCGGCATCGGGGGGCTCGGCGCCGCCGTGCTCGGCAAGCTCGCCGACCACACCTCGATCGAGTTCGTCTACCAGGTCTGCGCCTATCTGCCGGCGATCGGGCTGCTCGCGGTGTTCCTGCCGAAGCTGCCGCAGCACGCGCGTTAACAGATCCTGCTTTGCCGCGTTGCGGCTTCATCAATCGTTAGTAATTGCGGTGGGCCACCTGCCGCATTTTTGCAACGCTTAAGCTGCATCCGCGTGTGCGGTGAGAAAAAATCAACCTTAAAAATTAGGGTTAAGTGGCGCTTAAACATTTGCTGGCATCGTCCGCCCGTGAGTTTCCAGAACGTGAGGCGCTCGTATTTTGCCTCACCGGCCATAAGGACGAAGCCAATGCGTAGCGTTAAGTCTCTCCTTGCCGCGGGTGCGGCATCACTGATCTCGTCGATGGCGTTTGCCGCCGACATGCCGATCGCGGCGCCCCCTCCGATGTACGCGCCGCCGGCCCCGCCCGCCGACTTCGGCGGCTGGTATCTTCGTGGCGACGTCGGCATGACCAACCAGCGCGCCAAGAGCATCGAGGGCACCGTGGCGCCCGGGTTTACGAAGACGACCGAAGGACTCGGCTTCGACTCCTCCCCGCTGTTCGACCTCGGTGTCGGCTATCGCTTCAACAACTGGTTCCGTGCGGACGTGATCGGCCAGTATCGGGGCAAGGCTAACCTGCATGGTGCGGACAACGTCATCGGGCCCGGCTTCGTCGGTTCTGACAACTATACCGGCAGCAAGTCCGAGTGGGTCGTCATGGCCAACGCCTATGTCGATCTCGGCACCTGGTGGTGCGTCACCCCGTTCATCGGCGCCGGTATCGGCGGCTCCTACAACAAGATCAGCGGCTTCCGCGACGACGGCATTGCCTATCTCGCCGCGCTGACCCCGACCCCGAGCGCCAGCGTCGCCTACTTCGCCGACAGCGGAAAGTGGAACTTCGCCTGGGCTGCTCACGCCGGTCTCGCCTACAAGGTCAACCCCGGCTTCACGGTTGAACTGGCCTACAGCTACATGAACCTCGGCGACGCCGCGCCCGGCAACTACCGCCTGTTCGACAACAGCGCGACCGGCCCGACCTCGATCAAGCTCAAGGAGCTCACCTCGCACGATCTCAAGCTCGGCGTGCGCTGGGAGCTCAACAGCCCGCCGGCCTACGTGCCGCAGCCGCTCGTCACCAAGGGCTGATCGCAAATCTGATCGGCTAACAAGTCTCACTGGTTAAACTCTCTTAACGGCGCGGGATCATCCCGCGCCGTTTTGCTTTGCGCATTTTTCATTGCTCGGCGGCGACGAAAGGCTCCGGCGCAACCATTGGTTAAGGTTAACGAGCCATGATCACGACACAGTTCGAGTTCGATGGAGCGTTGCAATGCGTGGGTTCTTGTTGGCAGCGGTGATGTTGGGAACGGTGTCTGCCGCGCATGCGGCCGATATGCCTGACCTGCCGATCCTGCGCGGCAGCTTCACCGACGGCCTGAGCAGTTCCAACGTCAACTGGCAAGGCTTCTATGTTGGCGGCCAGGCCGGCTATGGGTCCTCCGACGAGAACTTCAACGGCTCGACCAAGAACATGATGGCTGCCTTGCTGGCGGATACGCTGATCGAGAGCTCGATGGGCGTGTCGCAGTGGAATCTCGGGCTGGGCAAGGCCTCGCAACGCACCACCGGCTACGGCGCCTTCGCCGGCTACAATGGCCAGTGGGAAGACGTCGTGATGGGCCTCGAAGTGAGCTGGATACACGGCAAGTTCGGCGGATCGGCGTCGGCCAGCGAACGGCGCGTCAGCCCGACGGCGCTCTCCGACGGCAACTTCCACGATGTCACGGCGACCTCGACATCGTCGATCAGCATCAGCGACATCGGGACGTTCCGCGGCCGCGCCGCTTATGCATGGGGATGCTTCCTGCCCTACATGTTTGGAGGCCTCGCGCTCGGCAATGCCGACATCGTTCGCACGGCCAATGTGCAGGATCGCGTGAGCCCCACCCAGTTGGGGACCTACACGGCGCTGGTGCCGTTGAGCTCGACCGATGCCCAGCACAATCATCTGATCTACGGCTACACCGCCGGTCTCGGCGTCGACGTCAACCTCGTGGGCGGCCTGTTCATGCGGGCGGAGTACGAATACATCCGTTTCTCGTCCGCAGTTGACACCAGCATCAACACCGTTCGCGCCGGCGTCGGCTACAAGTTCTGACGCGGCGTCGCTTCGGCCCGGTTGACAGCCTGTCTCCGTCCTGATGCTCTGTTGCTCCAACGGGGCGGCAGCGATGAAGATCTACGGCGATAGCAATTCCGGTAATTGTCTGAAGGTGAAGTGGGTCTGCGACAAGCTCGCGGTGCCCTACCAGTGGATAGAGGTCGACACCCGCAAGGGCGAGACGCGCACGCCGCAATTCCTGAAAATGAACAGCGCCGGCCAGGTGCCGACCGTGGCCTTCGACGACGGCCGTACGTTGGCGCAGTCCAATGCCATCATCCGCTATCTCGCCCGCGACAGCGCGCTGATCCCGCGCGATGCCTTTGCCGCGGCCAAGATGGACGAATGGCTGTTCTGGGAGCAGTACAGCCACGAGCCCTACATCGCGGTGTGTCGCTTCCAGCTCGTCTATCTCGGCAAGGACGCATCCGAGCTCGACCCGGAGAAGGTCAAGCGCGGCTATGCGGCGCTCGACCGCATGGAGCAGCATCTGGCGGAAAGCCGTTTCTTCGCGGGCGACGCGGTTTCGCTCGCCGACGTCTCGCTGCTGGCCTATACGCGCGTGGCGCATGAAGGCGGTTTCGATCTCGGCCGTCATGCGGCCATCCGCCGCTGGATCTGCGAGGCCGAGGCCTATCTTGGCCTGCCGCAGGCGCGCTGATTTCCTGGAGTTTCCGGTATGAACGATAAGTCCGTTTCGATCCGTCCCGCACGCCGCGAGGACGTCCCCGCGATGATTGCGATGCTCGCCGACGATCATCTCGGGCGCGCCCGCGAGCGCGTCGAGGATCCGCTGCCTGCCGTCTATTACGAAGCATTCGCGCGCGTCGAACGCGATCCGAACCTCACGCTTGTGGTTGCCGAGAGCGAGGGCAGGGTGGTCGGCTGTCTGCAGCTCGCAGTTCTGCCAGGCATCAGCTCGCAAGGCGGCATTCGCGGCCTGCTCGAGGACGTTCGCGTTGCTTCCGATTGCCGCAGCCGCGGCATTGGCGAGCAATTGGTGCAATGGGCGGTGACGGAAGCGAAAGCGCGCGGTTGCATCCTGGTCGAACTACTGACGCATGCGAGCAGAACCGATGCGCAGCGCTTCTACAAGCGGCTCGGATTTGCATCGAGCCACGTCGGCATGACTGTCCGCTTTTGAAGCAGCGCGTCGCGAGCGTTGCGCGATCAAGCAAATCGGATCGCGCGTTCGTTCATCTTAAGAGCTGATAAACTACCCGTCCGACGTTCACGTGGAACCAGGAACGAACGGTGCTACGCCAGCGTCTGAAACCGGGCTCGGTCGGTTCGGGGATTTCGATGACAAGCTATTCTATGATCAAGGTCGGCAACGACTACGTTGTGCAGGCCAATGACAAATGCATTTTGAAGGTCAGCAGCCGCCGCCGTGCTGCGCAATTGATCAGCGATGCCACGGACTTGCTGAACGCGCTTGCCGTGGTCGAATCCCCCGATATCGCGCCGGAGGCGCCATCACTCGCGCGTGAGGCCACGGAACTTCCTTGACGACTCTACCCGTTTCCCGTATCAGCCGCGGCGGGACACCTCCCCCCAACGGGAGGCTTACTATCTGGAAGGGTAGATCATGACTGTAGCGAAGCCCGCTTCGCGGCCGACCGTGCCGCATTTCTCCTCCGGCCCCTGCGCCAAGCGCCCCGGCTGGAACGCCCAAAATCTCAAGGACGCAGCGCTCGGCCGTTCGCATCGCGCGAAGGTCGGCAAGACCAAGCTCAAGCTCGCGATCGATCTGACGCGCGAAGTGCTTGAAGTGCCCGCCGATTATCGCATCGGCATCGTGCCGGCGTCCGATACCGGCGCGGTCGAGATGGCGCTGTGGTCGTTGCTCGGTGCGCGGCCCGTCACCACGCTCGCCTGGGAATCCTTCGGCGAGGGTTGGGTCAGCGACATCGTCAAGGAATTGAAGCTCAAGGACGTCACCAAGCTGAACGCGGCTTACGGTGAGATTCCCGACCTCTCCAAGGTCGATCCCAAGAGCGACGTCGTCTTCACCTGGAACGGCACCACTTCCGGCGTGCGCGTGCCGAACGCCGACTGGATCAGCGCGACCCGCGAAGGCCTGACCATTTGCGACGCCACCTCGGCCGCGTTCGCGCAGCCGCTCGACTGGGCCAAGCTCGATGTCGTCACCTTCTCCTGGCAGAAGGCGCTCGGCGGCGAAGCCGCGCACGGCATGCTGATCCTGTCGCCCCGCGCGGTGGAGCGGCTCGAGACCTACAAGCCGGCCTGGCCGCTGCCGAAGATCTTCCGCATGACCAAGGGCGGCAAGATCAACGAAGGCATCTTCGTCGGCGAGACCATCAACACGCCGTCGATGCTCTGCGTCGAGGACTATCTCGATGCGCTGAACTGGGCCAAGTCGATCGGCGGCCTCAAGGCGCTGATTGCGCGCGCCGACGCCAACACCAAGGTGCTCGCCGACTGGAAGGCGAAGACGCCCTGGATCGACTTCCTGGCCAAGGACGCGGCGATCCGCTCCAACACCTCGGTGTGTCTGAAGTTCACCGATCCCGCGATCACCTCGCTCTCGGACGACGCACAGGCCGACTTCTCCAAGAAGCTGGTCGCGCTGGTCGAGAAGGAAGGCGCCGGCTACGACTTCGCCTATTACCGCGATGCGCCGGCAGGCCTGCGCATCTGGTGTGGCGCGACCGTCGAGGCCAAGGACGTCGAGCTGCTGACGCAGTGGATCGACTGGGCCTTCGCCGAGACCAAGGCCTCGCTGGCGAAAGCCGCCTGACAACGCCGTGAGCTGACGCCGTGCGGACCAATCCGCACGGCCTGATCTCCACAGGCCCGTCATGTTCGAACCCGAGAACGACATCGAGCGCATGCTGATGCGTGCTGCGCAGGAGCCGTCGGAACGTCCGGCCTTCGCGCGGGCGCTGATGGATGCCGAGATCGTCATGGTGCTGGTGCCCGAAGGGGGCCAGCTCAAACCGGGACCGGACGGCAATGCAATCGTTCCGGAAGGAACCAGGCTCACTCTGCCGAGCGCGATGCGCGGCGACGAGCGGCTCCTTCCTTTCTTCACTGCGCCTTCCCGGGCGCGTGCCTGGTTCAGCGGCGATCACATCGTCGCTCCCGACCGCACGCGTGATCTGTTTGGCCGCTACCCGGAGGCATCCTACGTGCTCAATCCCGGCTCCGACTACGGCAAGGAGTTCACGCCTGCCGAGGTGAAACGGCTGCTCGCCGGCCATTTCGAGGAAGGCGCCGAGACGATCACGCTTCCCGCCGGCGAGCAGCTGCTGCTCGGCCATCCCAGCGATGTGCCGAACGAGCTGATCGCGGCGCTCTCCCGCGAGTTCAGCGCGGAGAAATCCGTCCGCGGCGCCTGGCTGATGCTGGCGGCGCGGGCCGGGCATCCGGACCAGAGCTGGATGCTCGGCGTCGATCACGAGGGATCGTGGTCGAACGTGCTGGCGGCGATCAATCGCGCCGTCGCCGGCGAAGTCTTGAAGGGGCGGCCGCTCGACGCCGTGCCGCTCGAGGACAGCTCACTCGCATCGACCTTGCGTACCGGAATTCCCATCCCCGCCGTCAAGCGCGGCTTCTTCCAAAAGCTCTTCAGCTAACAGCAGGCAGAAACCCCATGTCCAAGCCGAAAGTTCTCATCTCCGACGCGCTCTCTCCCGCCGCCGTTCAGATCTTCAAGGACCGCGGCGTCGAAGTCGACTTCCAGCCGAGCCTTGGCAAGGACAAGGACAAGCTCGCCGAGATCATCGGCAATTATGACGGCCTCGCGATCCGCTCCGCGACCAAGGCGACCGCCAAGATCCTGGAGAAGGCCACCAACCTCAAGGTGATCGGCCGCGCCGGCATCGGCGTCGACAATGTCGAGATTCCCGCGGCGACCGCCAAGGGCATCATCGTGATGAACACGCCGTTCGGCAATTCGATCACGACCGCCGAGCACGCCATCACCCTGATGCTGGCGCTCGCCCGCGAGATCCCGCAGGCCGACGCCTCGACCCAGGCCGGCAAGTGGGAGAAGAACCGCTTCATGGGCGTCGAAATCACCGGCAAGGTGCTCGGCGTGGTCGGCTGCGGCAACATCGGCTCGATCGTCGCCGACCGTGCCCTCGGCCTGCGCATGAAGGTCGTTGCGTTCGACCCGTTCCTGTCGCCGGAGCGCGCCAAGGACATCGGCGTCGAGAAGGTCGATCTCGATGATCTCCTGAAGCGCGCCGACTTCATCACGCTGCACACCCCGCTCACCGAGAAGACGAAGAACATCATCGACAAGGCAGCGATCGCCAAGATGAAGAAGGGCGTGCGCCTGATCAACTGCGCCCGCGGTGGTCTCGTCGACGAGCAGGCCGTGGTCGATGCGCTCAATTCCAAGCACATTGCGGGAGCCGCCTTCGACGTCTTCGTCGAGGAGCCCGCAACCTCGAACGTGCTGTTCGGCCATCCCAACGTGATCTGCACGCCGCATCTCGGCGCCTCCACCACGGAAGCGCAGGAGAACGTCGCGCTCCAGGTCGCCGAGCAGATGTCGGACTATCTGCTGACCGGCGCGATCTCGAACGCCGTCAACTTCCCCTCGATCACTGCCGAAGAAGCGCCGAAGCTGAAGCCCTTCATCGCGCTCGCCGAGAAGCTCGGCTCGTTTGCCGGCCAGCTCACCGAGACCGGCATCCTCAAGGTCGAGATTACCTATGAGGGCCACGTCGCCGAGATGAAGATCAAGGCGATCACGTCAGCGGTGTTGTCCGGCCTGCTGCGGCCGATGCTGGGCGAGGTCAACGTGGTGTCCGCGCCCGTCGTCGCCAAGGAGCGCGGCATGGTGGTCGACGAGATCGTGCGCGCCGCCCAGAGCGACTATGAGAGCCTGATCACCGTGACGGTCGCGACCGAACGCCAGGAGCGCTCGGTCTCCGGCACCGTCTATCACGACGGCAAGCCGCGCCTGGTCGACATCAAGGGCATCCGCGTCGACGCCGAGTTCGGCAAGTCGATGATCTACGTCACCAACGAGGACAAGCCGGGCTTCATCGGCAGCTTCGCCGGCCTTCTGGGCGACGCCAGGATCAACATCGCGACCTTCCATCTCGGCCGTGTCGAGCAGGGCGGCGATGCCATCGCGCTGGTCGAGGTCGACGGTGCGGTGCCGGCCGACGTGCTCGCCAAGGTGCAGCAGCTGCCGCAGGTCAAGCAGGTCAAGGCGCTGACGTTCTGAGGCGTCCCGCGGCGCGCGCGCCTCGCGGAATGACGGCCATCATATATTCCGACGTGCGGAACAACGCCGCCCTTCTCGCGAGGGCGGCGTTTTTGTTGATGCGGCGCGGCGCATTATCTCTCCCGCGATCCCCAAACTTTGTGTACCAATGGCGCCGAGAACGCTTCTGTCCAGCGCCTCCGTACCAATGTTCGAAAGGGAGAAAACAAATGCGTGAAGCCGTCATCGTTTCCTACGCGCGCACGGGCCTTGCCAAATCCGGCCGCGGCGGGTTCAACATCACGCCGCCGATGTCGCTGGCCGCGCATGCCATCCACCACGCCGTCGACCGCGCCGGCGTCGACAAGGATTATGTCGAGGACTGCTATCTCGGCAATTGCGCCCATGGCGCGCCGAACATCGGCCGCCAGGCTGCGCTGCTCGCAGGCCTCCCGAAGTCGACCGGCGGCGTTTCGGTGAACCGCTTCTGCTCGTCGGGCCTGCAGACCATCGCGATGGCCGCCAACTCGATCCGCTCGGATGGCGCCGACTGCATCGTCGCCGGCGGCGTCGAAAGCATCTCGATGCCCGGCGGGGTCACGCCGAAGGAGACGATCGATCCGGAGCTGCTCAAGACCGCGCCTGATATCTTCATGGCGATGATCGATACCGCCGACATCGTCGCCGAGCGCTACAAGCTCAGCCGCGAATACCAGGACGAGTATTCGCTCGAGTCGCAGCGCCGCATGGCCGCCGCCCAGCAGGCCAACAAGTTCAAGGACGAAATCGTCCCGATGAAGACCAGGATGAAGGTCGTCGACAAGGCGACCAAGGCCGAGAGCATCGTCGACTACGTCGTCGATCGCGACGAGTGCAACCGTCCCGAGACCACGATGGAAGGTCTCGCCAAGCTCGAGCCGGTCAAGGGCCCCGGCAAGTTCGTCACCGCCGGCAACGCCAGCCAGCTCTCCGACGGCGCCGCCGCCGTGGTGCTGATGGAAGCCAAGGACGCCGAGAAGCGCGGCCTCAAGCCGCTCGGCCGTTTCGTCGCCTGGGCAGCCGCGGGCTGCGAGCCGGACGAGATGGGCATCGGCCCGATCTTCGCCGTGCCGAAGCTCTTGAAGCGTCACGGCCTGAAGATCGACGACATCGATCTCTGGGAGCTCAACGAGGCCTTCGCCAGCCAGTGCCTCTATTCGCGCGACAAGCTCGGCATCGACCCCGCCAAGTACAACGTCAACGGCGGCTCGATCGCGATCGGCCATCCCTTCGGCATGACCGGCGCCCGTCTCACTGGCCACCTGCTGCAGGAAGGCGCGCGCCGCAAGGCCAAGTGGGGCGTGGTGACCATGTGCATCGGCGGCGGCCAGGGCGGCGCCGGCCTGTTCGAGATCTACAACTGATCTGAACGCCTGAACTGACGAAGGGCACGGCGCGTGCGGCGCGCCGTGCCTTTTTCGTTGCGCACGATCCCGGAAAAAGCCGCGCCGGTCATGTGAACCCGTTCACACCGGGCAACGCCGCGGCAGGGTATCATCCAGAGGTCAGCCGAATGCCGAGCATTATCTCGCATGGCCTGGCACACATCCGATGAGAAGCAACACCCCGGGGGAGATGCTGTGATGAGCATAACCTATGGTGCAGCAGGATCAGGACGGACCGCGACAAGCGCGCGGCACGTTTCCAGTTTCTTCAAGCGATATTGGCATGCATTTGCGCAATGGCGCAGCCGCGAGAGGCTGCGGGCCGACCTGTGCGATCTAAGTGACAGGGAACTCATGGATATCGGCACCACGCGCGGCGAGATCGACTACGTCGCGTCGAACCAGTGGCGCGACCCGCGGGGCATTCGATCCCTCGAATAGCGGCCGCGTGTCGGGGCAGTCATCAGCAAGCCGCGCCCCTTTTGTTTGTTTGGAGTGTCCGTAGCCCGCATGAGCGCAGCGATATGCGGGACCTACCCGGGTGTCGCTTCGCTCACCCGGGCTACACAGCGATCTCGCGCTTACGCCCCCGCGAGAGCCGGGGCGAACACCACTTCGATCAGCGTGCCGGAATTGCCGGCGCTCTTGATGTTGAACTGGGCGCGGTTGGCTTCGACCAGCGCTTTCGTCAGCGACAGGCTCAGCGCTGAGCTGTCCGAGGCATCGCCGGGCGGCGGGGTGCGGAACGGCTCCATCGCGGCGGCGATTTCGCGTTCGCTCAGGCCGTTGCCGGTGTCGCGGATGCGCAGCGCGATCTCGCCGCGGTCGGTCATCGCGGTCGAGACGATGACCTGGCCGCCGGCGCTGGCGAGCCGGATCGAGTTCGAGATCAAATTCATCGTGATCTGCCGCATCGCGCGCGCGTCCGCGGTGACCTGCGGCAGCGCATGCGCGAGCGAGGTGCGGATGATGATGCGCTCGCGATTGGCCTGCGGCTGCATCACGACGACGCAGGCCTCGACCAGGTCGTTGAGGTTGAGATTGGCGAAGGTGAGGTCGAGCTTGCCGGTCTCGATCCGCGACAGTTCGAGCAGATCATCGATGATGGCGATGACGCGCTCGCCGGAGGCGCGGATGTCCTTCATGTATTCGCCGTAGCGCTCGTTGCCGAGCGTGCCGAACCGTTCGGAGATCATCACCTCGGCAAAGCCGATGATGGCATTGAGCGGCGTGCGGATCTCGTGGCTGATCCGCGCCAGCATGTCGGCCTTGGCATTGGCCGCGCCGTCGACGAGGCGGCGCGCCTGCGTCAACTCGCTCTCGCCCTTCTTGCTCTGCGAGAGATCGCGGAACACGGCGAAGAAGTTCGGGCCGTCGGGCCGCGTGCGGCCCATGATCATGGCGAGCGGAAGCACGCCGCCCTTCTTCTCGCGGCCCAGCACCTCGCGGCCGTGGTCGAGCAGGCTCGAAATGTCCTGGCTCTTGAGGTTCTCGAGATAGTCGATGACGACGTGCTGGCTCTCGGGCGCGAACAGCGTCAGCAGGTGCTGCTCGAGCAGCGTCTGGCCGTCATAGCCGAACAGCGCCTCGGCGCTGCGGTTGCAGGCGTGGATGTTGCCTTCGGCATCGAACATCACGATGCCCTCGGCGGTGGTGTCGAGGATCGCGGCGAGATCCTCCGCATCGGCATCGCCGGCCTGGGATTCCAGCTCGGGTGCGAAGGGGAAGGATTCCGCGACGATGGGCTCGGCAACCACCGGCGCGACGATCGCGGGCGCGACCATGACAGGGGCGGGCAGATCGCAGATCAGCGCATGCGCGCTGTCGCCGTCCCAGTCGATGGTGTGCAGACGGGCCTCGGTCGTCGGCAGCGGCGCCTCGCCGTTGGCCACCGTCGCGCTGATCGTCACCGGCGTGCCGCCCTGCGACATGCTGCTGGCTGACGACACGCCCGGTTCGACATAGAGCGCATCGAGCCCGCCGGCATCCTCGAGCGCGCGCAGGTTGGCATAGCCCATGCGCGCGAGGAACGCCGGGTTGGCGTAGAGCAGGCGGTCGAGCCGGTAGATCAGCATGCCCGTCGGCACCAGGTCGAGCAGCGCGCGGTCGCGCGTGCTGTGGCCATGCGCCGGCGCGGCGGGCTCGGTCAGCCATTCGGCCGCGGCTGGCGGTGCTTCCGCTTCCGGCTCCGGCGGCGGTTCGATCTCCGCGGCCGGCGGATCGGACTCGGCGGCTGCGATCGTCTCGCGCTCGCGTTCGAGCCGCTCGGAGAGTTGCCGGGCGAGCTCGTTGAATGCGCTGTTCTCGACGGGCGTCAGCGTCGGCGATCTCTGATCACCGAGTGATCTGACATCGCCGGCTGGGCGGAACGGTACGACATTGGGAGGCGTTTCCACTGGCGTTTCCGGTTCGGTTGGGTGTGAATTCGCGTCGGTGATGGGCTCGGGCAGTTCAGCGACAGGTTCAGGCGTGGGCTCAGGCTCGGGCGGCTCGATCGGCGGAGGCGGCGCCTCTGCCACCGGCTCCGGCGTGGGCTCCGGTTCTGGTTTGGACTCCGGCTCGGGATCGACGATATCGGCCGACAGGCTCTGTGCCGCCGGCGGCTCGACGAACAGCTCGTATCGCCTGAGCGCATCGAGCCGGTTGAGGCCGTCGAGATCGCGGCAGACGCCAAAGCCCCGAAAGCCCGCAAAATTGCGCTCGCGGTCGTAGATCGGCAGTCCCGCCAGCTCGACCGGCAGATGCTCGCCGCCGTCGGCCGGCCAGTTCACGGTGATGCCGGCCCAGGTGTCGTGGCTGTCCAGCGCCTGCGCGACGCGCCCGTCAGGGTCGAGCGAAAACGCGTCGGCGATCTCGCGCCAGGGGCGGCCGAAGCCCGCGGCGGTGTGCGCGCCCATCAGGCGGATGAACTCGTCCGAGCCGAGCACGAAGCGGCCCTCCGCATCCATCTGCCAGAGGAAGCGCAGCGGATGCTGGCGCGGTGCGGGCGGCTCTGCGGGACCCGACGGCGGTTCGGCCATGGCTGCATTGATCGGCGCGGCCTGCGGCGGCACCATGGCTGCGAGCGGGTTATCAACCGGAGTCTTTAGTGCCGGTTCGGCGGCCTCGGGGACTGCGTCCCGGACGGGCTCAGCCGCTTCTTGCAGCGCGTCCTCGATCGTGACGGTCTCTGCTGCCAGCTCGGCGAAGGCGTCGAACAATGCGATTTCAGACGGCGCCTCGTTCGACAGTGCAGGCCGCGCCTCATCAGGCGCGGCTGCCGGCGCGTCGGGCGTGGTGGCCTGTTCGCACGCAGCCTCCTGCACCGCTTCGCTCGCGACATCCGCCGCCGCAGGCGCGGCCTGCCGCATGGCCGGCTCGATCAGCGCGACCAGGCCGACATCCTCGCCGGTGCCGACCCGTTGCAGCACCAGCTTCCCGATGCCGATCGGCGTCTCGACGCGGCCTTGGGCGAGCGCATCGCTGCGCGCCTGTTCGAGGCCGGCCTCGCCGAGATCATGGAAGCCGAGCAGGGAACGGGCGGCCTCGCTGGCTCCGGCGAACATGCCGTCGGGCGCGAACGCCGCCATCGGCACTTTTGCGCCGTCGACGAGGCGATGCAGCCGCTCGACCAGCGGCATGGCGCGGCCGGCCGGGTCCGTCGCGGTGACCAGCACGGCATGGCCGCCATCGGCAAAGTCGAGCCGCGCGCAGGCGCAGGTCATCAGCGTGCCGAGCCGGGCGCCGAAGCCGCGCAGGCGTTCGAGCCTGACGGCGCCATTCGCGGGGAGCTGGCGGGCGAGCCGGGCCACTTGGCGGCGATGGGCGTCGGCGGGGCCGAAGATCTTCTCCGCCAGCACTACGGCATTGGCGGCGCCGAAGAACCTGACGCCGACCGGATTGGCCCAAAGCACGCGCGTGCCATCGATCGACCAGAGCCAGGTGGCGAGCTGTGACGTCGCATGCACGGCCAGCCGGGGATCGCCCACGCCTCGCAACTGGAAATCCGAACTGCTCATCCTGCCGGCTTCGCGTCTCGCTGTCGTCGTCTCAACGGGTGGTTGCCGGGAATGGCAGCCTTAAGAAAGGGTTAGTATCGCGCGCAGGCGCGGGCAGGTCCACGGCCCCGGTCCCTGCCGGCACCCCAAAGCCGCGATAACCTTAATCTAGCCGAACCCGCAAGCCGAAGCCCGGTTGCATCCGCAGGATTCGTTGCGGGGCGGGCCCGGCGCCGGCCAGCTTGCCGCGATAAGGCACGCTCAGCGCCTCAACGGCGATGCGTTCCCTCCCCCCTTGAGGGCACCGCTCTGGCCGACCCCCGAGGCGCTCCCGGCACCACCCCGCTACCTCAACCCAGAGTTCCCCCGCCCGGGAACCTCATCCTCTCCGGGATTAAATTTGCATCGCACTGCATGGATCGCATTGCGATGCACAATGTTGACATGATGCGCAGCGATAAAGCTCGTGCTGGGCGAGCCACTCGTTTGTTTCGCGTCTCCAGTCTTCGTTCCCGTCACCGTCTTTCGGTCAAAGACACGGCCCCGGTTGGCCCGGCGGGCGCGCCGGAAGGCTCACTCCATTTTTCAAAAGCGTTGAGGGACAACCATGACAGGTGCGACTGATCCGTTTTCTGCCTCGATCATTCCGTTCGAGGTCCCCGAGCAGATGCGTGCGTTCGCCGAAAAGGGCGTTTCGCAGGCCCGCGAGAGCTACGCCAAGTTCAAGGACGCGGCTGAGACCCATAACGGCACCGTCGAGGCCGTGTTCACCTGCGCCAACAAGGGCGCGAGCGAGTACACCGCCAAGCTGGTCGAGTTCATGAAGGCCAACTCGTCGGCCTCGCTGGACTTCGCCCAGGAGCTGCTCGGCGCAAAGTCGCCGTCGGACGCGTTCTCGCTCTGGACCGGCCATGCCCGCACCCAGCTCGAGACCTTCCAGTCCCAGGCCAAGGAGCTGGTCGAGCTCACCCAGCGGATCGCCAGCGAGACCGCCGAGCCGATCAAGGCCTCTGCCGCCAAGTTCTACAAGCCCGCCGCCTGATAAGAACGGCGGATCGATCAAGTTAAGAAACCCGGGCCCCAGGGCCCGGGTTTTGTTCTGGAATAAGGTGATTTTGGCCGGATTTTAGCCCGGCAGCGGCCTTGCCAAACGGAGCCGTTGCACCTAGTTTCCGCCCCGTCCAGCCCCCTCGGCGTCAGGCCTTTTCAGGCAGCCCAAAGGGCGGCTCGCAAGGATGCAGTTGTAGCTCAGTTGGTTAGAGCGCCTGTCTGTGGAACAGGAGGTCGGTGGTTCGAGCCCACCCAACTGTACCAGCACAGTTGAACTGTCCCAAATCTCCACATCTTGCTGGTAGACCTCACGTATTTGCGCCACGCAGCGGGTGATGCCCACCCAACCGAGTGTAGGCGGCGGGCGCAACAACGTTGATTTGCATCAAGGGCGTGACAGAAGCAGCATCGATAACGGCAACGAGCCGCGAACGCTGCGGTGGCGCATTTGCTTCCTCAATCAGCGGGGATCATGATGCCATACTGCCGGCCTGACGATCCAAGTCGTCGCCTTGTTCTCGGTGCGCTTGCGGCGCTGCCGGCATTCTCCATACCGCTCGCTGCCAATGCGCAGACGCAGACAACAACCGCGCAAGCAGCCGTTCCCGCCGGGGGCGGTTTTTCATTCGCTGCGGTCGGCGACACCCGACCGATGATGTACCTGCCGTTGAAAGAGGGACAACCGGACCTCAGCAAATTCTTCGTCGAGATGTTCGGGTTGGTCATGCCGGAAAAGGTCGCCGAGGCCGTCGTCGCGAAGGATGTGAAGATGATCTTCGATCCGGTCACGAAGGACCTGATCAAGGTCGTCATGCCGTTCGCATCCAGGACGGAAGTGATGACCCTGACGGTCGATAAAGGTTGGGTCACCGAGGCATCCGTTGAAGACGTGAAACTGCTTCCCGGCGTGCATCGAACCATGTTCCGGCTTCAGGGCGGCGAATGGGTGACGCGCGAAATCGTGAGGGACGTTCAATCCGGTCGCGCCAAATTCGTGGTCAACAGCGGTGACGCCGTCTGGTGGGGCAATCAGGGCCTGACTGTCAGTGACAGCCCATACTGGAAGCGCGTGAATGATACGCTGTTGAAGAAGCTACCCGCACCGGATGACGAGATGCGCGCAGCCGGTCTGGATGGGCGCTTCTTCATGAGCGTGGGCAATCATGAGGTGTGGGCCGACCCGAAGATCGAGGGCGTACTTTCGGCTGTGCCGTATCTGAAAAAATTCGGCGTCACGCCGGAAAACCTCATCTTCAAATTCGACTTCAAAGGCGCCCGCTTCATCTATCTCTGGAGCGGCAAGTACGATTACCGTTCGCCCTCGCTATGGGACGCCGATCGGCCAAAATATGCCGAGCAGATGACCCAGCTTCAAAAGTGGATGGACGAGGCGAAGGCCAATGGCATTCGGAAGGCGTTTATCGTCTTCCATTATCCCGTGTTCGCGCGGTCGGGCTTGGGCCCGATCCCGGCTCCCGATAACCCGCACAAGGTGATTGCGTCCTATGCCAGGGACATGGAGGTGGTCGTATTGAACGGGCACGTCCACACCACGGAAATCTACGACGTCGATGGGGTCAAGTATCTGATGCTGGGCGGTGGGGGCGCAGAACAAGACCCGATCCTGCCGGGGCGCACCAGCATCAAGGTGCCCGCCGATTATCCGCGGGACCTCTACTGGAAGGGCCAGCCTCCGCAAGAGGAGTACAACTACGTGCTGGTGGACGTTGAACCCGGCCAGAAGACGAAATTCACCCTCAATCGCTTCCGGCCGTGGTCGGCAGAGCCATTCGGGACTGAAGAACTCTTCACGTGACGGCAAGCGGGCAATAGGCCCGGAGTAAGGCTCTGACGACAGTCCTCCTGATCATTCACGGCCTGGTCGCCGTTGCACTGCTTGGCGCGATTACGCACCAGGCCTTGGCGGCGTGGGCGACCGTGGGAACGCGCCCCAGTTCGTTCTTCGGTCGCTTTCGCTCCGTGCCATCGGCCCGGTTCGCCGACGCCGTCGTCGTCCTGTATGCCATCTCCATCCTGCTCGGCGGGATTATCTATCTGTATTTTCGCGTCGACATCAGGCCGGAGTTGGAGCGCGCCGGTCATTGGCCGGCCCTGGGCTTCTTCGACCTCAAGGAGCACTTCGCCGCCATCGGTTTTGCGCTGCTGCCAGCCTACTGGGTTTGCTGGCGACGGCCGCGTGCCGACGAGCCTGCTCAGACGCGCACGATGCTCACCTCGATCCTCGCCTTCGTCATCTGGTGGGGCTTCCTGACTGGCCACGTCGTCAACAACATCAGGGGGTTCGGCGCATGACGTCATCGGCTGCGTTCCGCCGCTTTGCATTCGCGTTCGGGACGACGTTCGGCTTCCTCTACGTGGTTGCACTCGCAAAGGACCTTGCTCTTTTCACCGTTTTCCCGTCGCTCGGCATCGTGCTCGCGGGCACGCATCATTCGCGAGACGTTGCCGACCCTGCGATGGGATTTCTGGCGCCGGCGATGTACTGGTACGGGTGGGCCGCGACGGCCGCGCTCGGGGCACTGATCGTCGCCCTCGTTGCTGCCTCGTTCGCCGAACCTCTGGCGCGATACGTTTGGCCGGGATGGGTGTGGGTCATTCCCGTCCTGTCGATGATCGCTTGCGTCTATCTCACTCTGCCCTGGTTTCGACTTTAGCTTGGTGCCCACCCAACTGTACCAGCGTTTGGCCCTCGATTTCAGTCGGCGCGGCCTTGGCGGATATCACGGACTTATCTCCGAAAGGTGAAGCGCCTGCTTCTTGTCGGCGCGCATTTCGTCTTCCCCACGTCAAGTCAGAGCCGCGACCCGGTGGATGGGCCGATAGCTCGGTGAATGTGCATGGAGATCCTGTTCGACCTCATCCTTGATGATCTGGCCGGCTTCATCTTCGAAATTCTGTTTGAGCTCGTTATCCGGCTTGCTGAAGTCTTGTTTCACCTGATCGGCTGGGTGCTGAAATGCTTTCGGCGCTGGCTGGATCTGCAGCCGAACATCGATCCGGCTCAGCTCTCGATGCTGCAGAAGTGCAGTCGGATGTCGATAGCAATCGGGTTGAGCCTCTGCATCTGGGCGTCGCTGCTTTGGTTGGTTTGGCAGTGAAGGGCCTGCAGCTTGAGATATTCGATCTCGAGGCCGTGCTTAAATCCTGCGGCTAGGCTGCCGCGCATCGATTAAGTGCCTAAACTCTCGAAGTGCCCTATCCGCAACTCCATTCAAAGCCTGTTTCGTGCGCTATCACCGTAGCTCCCCGGTTCGCAATGCGCTATCGGTAGCGAGCCAAAGACGTTTATGGAAAAGCAAACCATGCGAAAAAGTTTCTTCGAGCGTCTAAAGACAGAAGCATCCGTTGAGTGGCGGGCCTACACCGAACATCCCTTCACGAACGGATTGGCGGACGGCTCGCTCCCCGAAGCGGCGTTTCGTCACTACCTCGTTCAGGATTACCTGTTCCTCATCGAGTTTGCTCGCGCCTACGCGCTCTCTGTCTACAAGTCGCCCAAGCTTGCCGACATGCGTGAAGCAGCGGCCGGCCTGTCGGCCATCCTCGATGTCGAGATGAACCTGCATGTGAAGCTCTGCGCCGGTTGGGGTCTATCCCCGACCGATCTTGAACAAACCCCTCCGGCAGTCGAGATGCTGGCCTATACACGTTACGTGCTCGATGCAGGAATGCGCGGCGACCTGCTGGCACTCAAGGTGGCGCTTGCCCCCTGCGTGATCGGGTACGCGGAGATCGCAACGCGGCTCGCCTCGCGACCGGATGCTGATGCTGCGACGAACGCCTATCGCGTTTGGATCGCCGAGTACGCCGGCGTGCCGTACCAGGAGGTCGCTGCCAAAGCGCGGGCGCATCTGGAGCATCTCGCCGATCTCTACGCCACGCCGGCCCGCGAGGCCGAACTGATTGCGATCTTCAAGGAAGCCACCCGGCTCGAGGCAGACTTCTGGGAGATGGCGTGGCGCGCGGGCCAGCGTGTTGAATAGCGGTTTCGGCAACCGTCAGTGGCCACTACCTCCCTCCCGCCACGATCACCACCACCACCGGCAACGTCGCCGCCGCCAGCAGCGTCCCCAGCGCCACTGCGCCCGACACCGGATTCACCAGCCGCTGATACTGGACCGCGAAGATGTAGGCGTTGGCGCCGGTCGGCATCGCTGCGAACAGCACGATGACGCCGGCAGCTATCGGCGGCAGGCCGAGCAGTTTTGCCAGCACGAAGGCGGCGGCCGGCATGGCCATCAGCTTGAGCGCGCACATCACGAGGATGCTGAGCTTCTCGCCCTTCACCTCGAAGCGGAACAGGTTGATGCCGAGCGCAATCAGCGCTGTTGGCGAACCCGCTTGCGCCAATAGCTCGATGGTGCGGTCGACCACCGGATTGAGGCCGAGGCCGGTGAAGCGCCAGACCACGCCGAAGCCGATGCCCAGCATCAGCGGGTTGCGCGAGAGATCCGTGAGCACGGGCCAGATGATCGACAAGGGCGAGCCGGTCCGCTTCTGGCTGACGAGCTCCATCTGCAAAATCCCGCACAGCCAGAGCAGCGGCGTGTTCACGGACAGGATCAGCGCCATCGGGCCTGCGGCTTCAGTGCCGAGCGCCGAGAGCGTCATGGGAATGCCGAGCATCACGATGTTGCCGTAGACCGAGCCGATCGCGAACACGACGCCGTCCTCGTGGTCCTCGCGCCGCGCGCGCAGAAGCGCCGAGATCACCAGCGCCGCGATCCAGGTGATCGCGAGCGCGCCGTAATAGCTGCCCCACATCCGCCACGGGCTGACGTCGGGGAATTCCGAGACGACGATGGTGCGGAACAGCAGCGCGGGGATCGCGATGCTGAAGGCGAATTCGGAGATGCCCTTGTGCGCGGTCTCCGAGACGAAACGGAACAGCACCGCGGCATAGCCGGCCGCGATCAGGGCGAACACCGGCGCGACGATCAAGATGGTGGCCATGCGCCCCTCAGCTCACGGGGAGGCGACCACCCCACGCATTTTTCGATGATGGCATTATGCCCCTGTTTTGCCCGACGAGTCAAAGTGATTTCGTAAAATCCGCAGGCGTCGCCAGGAAATCCGTAGCGTTCCCACGGACATGGCTACTGTGCATGGGGTTGTTTTCGCGGTTTTGGTTGGAGGGGGCGCGGGGGGCTCGGGCGCGAAGGCGATCCTGCCAGATCCGCCGGAGGGTTAGCGTGGGCCTCAGCGCTTTCCCCATCCACAACTGTCATCCCCCGCGCAGGCGGGGGATCCAGTACGCCGCGGCTTATCGAGGAACGTCAGGCGTCTCTGGAATACTGGATGCCCCGGTCAAGCCGGAGCATGACAGCGGAGAAGGCGGTTGGGTCCCGTCAGCTACAGCACCTTCAGCAGCCCGCCCCGCCTGTTGCCGAGACCGCACAGCTCCGAGCATTCGCCTCCGCCCTCGTTGCCAACGAACCGCCGTTCACCCACACTCCGGCCCGACTCGAACTTGGGGGGATCGATGCCCGCGTTTCGCTTTGGGAAGTCCGTTCTTGCTGCCGTTGCCGGGGTTGTCCTGGCCGTCGTGATCCAGCCGGGCGTCGGCTTCGCCTATACGCAGGAGGAGCAGCAGGCCTGCTCGCCGGACGCGATGCGGCTGTGCGGCGAGTTCGTGCCGAACGTCGACGCCATCACCGCCTGCATGATCCAGAAGAAGGCGCAGCTCTCGCCGCAGTGCAAGGTGTTCTTCCGCCAGGGCCCCGAGCCCGGCCAGGCCCGCGCCGGCAAGCCGACCGCATCGAACACCAAGAAGAAGCCGACAGCGAAGACCAGCAAGAAGAAGAAAACCGACGAAGGCTGAGCGCGTCACAGCGCGTTCCTGCTTTGAAACCTGAAGTGCCCGGGCTCATCCCCGGGCATTTGCGTTTCGGTCGTCCGCTGCGCGGACGTCTGCACGTAGCGATGCGCGGCGCGACGGCGATGTCCTCCGATCGCGCGAGGCGTGAGCGTGTGTGCCCGTTCGCTCGTGAGTCAAAACGCCACGGCATCAGCCTTGCGACAGCTTCCGGACTCCTTTTGTTCGCCACCTCGCGCGCAGGCTTGCGGCGGTTACGAGCATGCGCGGACGAAAAGAGTCGGGGGAGGATTTGCCCGGCAAGGTTGCATTCCGTTTTTTCCCGTCGCACTGCTTAAAAAAGGCCCGATTGCTCGCACGGCAGGCGCTCCGTTGCAGTTCGTTTCCGTCGTCGCGCGTAGCAGTGTGACTCAAAAGCCAACACGCCTTGTTATTTCGTGGCCGAGACGCAACTCCCGGTAAATTTTTCTTTCCCGAATCAGTGTGGTGATTCATTTTCGCGGCCTGGGGTCAATCTGGAGGCCAAGGGTATGAACGTTATTGTTTTCGCATCGCGTAAAGGCGGCTCGGGCAAGAGTACCCTGGCCGCACATCTCGCCGCGCAGATCAAGGCCAGCAAGCAGGTGATGCTCGTGGACGCGGATCCGCAGGGCTCGCTCACGCTGTGGCACAAGCTGCGCGGCACCAACGAGCCGCCGATCAAGGCGGCCGTGAACTCGGTCAGCGGCATCGTCTCCGCGGCCAAGCGCGACGGTTATGAATGGGTGTTGATCGACACGCCGCCGAACCTCTCGGCCGTGGTCGACGACGCGATCAAGAACGCCACCATGGTGGTGATCCCGGCGCGTCCCGGCGTGTTCGACGTCAACGCGGTGCAGGAAACGATTCAGATGTGCCGCGCGGCGCGCAAGCCCTACGCGGTCGTTCTCAACGGTGCGCCGGCGCGCCGTGACGAATCAGAAAGCCCGATCGTCACCATCGCCCGCGAGGCGCTGGCGAAATTCCGCGCTCCGGTCTGGGGCGGTCAGATCACCAATCGTTCGGATTTGTTGATGGCACTCAGCCACGGCGAAGGCGCGCGTGAGTATCAGGCCGAGAGCCGTGCAGCTCAGGAAATTGCAAGGCTGTGGGCGGCGATCGAGCGTTCAGTGAAAGCCATTCGCGGCACGGCGTCGGCTTCTGGCGCAATGCATAAGCAGGCGGCATAATTTCATCAATCATTCCCCGGACGACGAACGCGCGGAAGTCCGCGCGTTTTGCGTTTGTGGCCTTCGCTCGTCATTCCGGGATGGCGCGTCAGCGTCAGACCCGGAATCTCGAGATGAAGGTCACGCCACCATCAGCATGTAGAACACGATCACCGGCGACAGCGTCAGGATCACCGACCAGATGCCGACGGCCCAGAGAATGTCTTCGGTGGTGAAGCTCTCTTCGTTGGACAAGCTCCGCTGTCCGGCGTCGAAATGCGACGCCATTTCATTCTGACTATTCACAAACGCCCCCGCGATTTCTTCGCTTATGGGCCTCACGCTAGGCGGGATGTTTTAAGATTCCGGTTCGCGATCCCGTGCGCATTTCGAACGCATTTGTGACGGCGGTTTAACCATGTGCGCGGCAAGCGGCCTCAGGTCAGCCAGACCCGAAACAGCAGCACCGGCACCAGGCCGAGCATCACCGCCCAGAACCCGAATGACGAAACCACCAGAATTCCCTGCAAAAGATCAGCGGGCGCGAAGATTTCCGCCGCGGTCGGGCGAACGCGTTGCCCCATGGTCATTCCCCCCTTTGATAGACGTTGAGGCGAGACGATAGGGCGGATTGCGTAAACGAGCCGTGGATGCGCCATGCGGCAGCTGCGAAGGGAGTTGGGGCGCGGTTAACCAAGGCACACCGCGCCCGCCGCAAGCGGTAAGCGGCGAAGCGCGACCGCTACACCCACCCGCTGTACCTGCGCCTGATCTCGTCAATCCGGTCCCGTTCTCGCATCACCACCTCTTCGCCAAGACCGATGTCGCGACGCAGCCAGGCTGACGCCGGATATTTGTCGACCCATTTGGTACCGCCCAGACATGACAGGGATTGCGAGAGGGCGTTAAGGGCGCGGGTCCATAAACGGAGTCCCATGGGTCGATCTTTCCGGATTGAGCTGATGTTGAGCGTGACGGGCATGTGTCGGGTTTAGACACGAGTCTTCGTTCCCTCTCCCGCAGGGGGAGAAGGACGGCAGCGTGCGTTCGGAGAGGAAGAGCTATGCCGCGATTTTCATCCGTCGCTCGATCTCGCGATCGATCGTCGCCGCGAGCTCGCTGCTCACTTCCACCATCGGCAGGCGCACTTCGGGGCTGTCGATCAGGCCGCTGCGCCACAGCCAATACTTCGCCGGCGCGGGACTCGGCTCCGTGAACAACAGCCGCGTCAGCTCGGTGACCTCGTTCCAGTGCGCCTGTGCCGCGTCATGATTGCCGCGCTTCGCTTCAGCGTAGATCGCCGCGAACGTCGCGGTCTCGACATGGGCGGACAACACGATGCCGCCGTCGGCGCCATCGGTGAGCGCCTCGAGATAATTCGCGTCCTCGCCGGTCAGCACGCGAAAATTCTTCGGCCGGTCGCGCAGCAGTGCGATCGATTGCTCGCGGCTGGCGCCGCAATCCTTGAGGCCAATGATATTGGGATGCTCGGCGAGCCGCAGCATGGTCTGGTTGGTGATGTTGACCGAGGTTCGATAGGGGATGTTGTACAGCGCGAGCGGCCAGGCCGCGTGATCGGCCAGTGCCTCGAAATGCGCCAGCAAGCCGCGCTGCGACGGCCGCACGTAATAGGGACTTGCGATCAGATAGCCGTCGATCGGCCAGTCCGCGGTCTCATCCAAACGATCCTTCAGCCGCGAGGTGTCCGCGCCCGACAGGCCAAGGCAGACCGGGACGCTGCGGCGGCCCGCGGCCATCTCGTCCCGCACCACCGCAACGAGCCGCTCGAGTTCGGCATCGCGCAGCGTCATGCCTTCGCCCGAGGTCGCGCCCAGGATGAAGCCGTCGATGGCCTGGGTGCAGTAGTGCCGTGTCAGCCGCCGCAGTGACGTCTCGTCGAGACGGCCGTCGCGAAACGGCGTCACCAGCGGCAGCCACAGCCCGTGCAAATGATCTTCAAGACCGGTCATGTTCCATCTCCTTCTCGTGAAAACCTGAGACGGAGGGCACATGAAAAAACCCCGTCCAGGCGGCGGGGTTTTCGGGATTTGCTGCGATGACGAAGCTAGCTAGTGCGCGCAAAAATCCGAGGCCCCGGGATGGGGGCCTTTTTTCGAGACGATTGCGCACGACTTCGTGATCATTTGTAAATGATGCGGGGTATGCCCAAAACTGTCAATACACGCGGAAGGTGAATACCGAATTCGGCAGAAAAAAAGCCGGACCCAAAGGGCCCGGCTTGAGGTATTGGCCACGTGAGGCCGACACAATCACCTTCCAAGAGGGATTACTGAACTCCCGCGCCACTGGAGGAGGGGGACAAATGCGCAACGCGAAGGCTCAGCGTGGAAACATTATGGGCTTGCCAAGCGCCATGCAGCAACCGTTCAGGTCGCATGTCAGACATGCGGAAATCAGGACGGCCAGCGCTGCGCCTTGCTCACCACGAAGTCGCGGAACACCTGCACGCGCGCGACCGTCTTCAACTCTTCCGGATAGACGAAATACGTATCGAGCTGGATCGAATCCGATTCGCCGAACAGTTGAACGAGCTTGCTCTGCTCCTCGACGAGATAGTCGGGCAGTGCCGCGATGCCGAGGCCCTGCTGGCAGGCGCGCACGAGGCCGAGGATGTTGTTGACCTTGAAATAGGCTTCGCGCGGACCGGAGCCGTTGCGGCCGGCTTCGATCAGCCAGTTGCGGTTCTGCAAATGCGGCGCGAAGTTGCCGTCGGACAGCGTGATGATGCGGTGGGAGTCGAGCTCCTCCAGCGTACGCGGCGTGCCGAAACGCTTGATGTATTCCGGTGAGCAATAGGCGTGGAAGCCCATCGCGAAGAGCTTGCGCTGGATGAGATCCGGCTGCGTCGGCTTACGGGTGCGGATCGCAACGTCGGCCTCGCGCATCGAGAGATCCAGCTCCTCGTCGGTGACGATCAGCGAGATGCGAATCTCAGGGTAGAGCGCGGTGAATTCGCCGAGGCGCGGGATCAACCAGTTGATGCCGACGCCGGGCGTGGTGGTGATCTTGAGGTCGCCGCTCGGCCGCTCGCGGCTGTCGGTGAGTTTCGCGCGTGCCGCCTGCAGTTGCATGAACACGTCATGCGCGGTGCGGAACAGGAGGTCGCCCTGCTCGGTGAGGATCAGGCCGCGGGCGTGGCGGTGGAAGAGCGAGACCGACAGCTCCTGCTCCAGCGCCGAGACCTGGCGTGACACCGCCGATTGCGACAGGCCGAGCTGCTCGCCCGCATGCGTGAAGCTGCCCGCTTCCGCCGCCGCGTGAAACACCTTCAGCTTGTCCCAGTCCATATCCGTAAATCCGTCGCGTGTTCGAGGCATGATCTTATTCCGCTGCGGCGCGCTCGCTGGCGCGCAGGGCCAGGAAGCGTTCGGCCTCGAGTGCTGCCATGCAGCCGAGGCCGGCGGCCGTCACGGCCTGGCGATAGGTCTCGTCGGCGACGTCGCCGGCGGCGAACAAGCCGGGCACGGAGGTCGCGGTCGAATTCGGGGCGACCTCGATATAGCCCGAGGATTTGAGCTTGACCTTGTCCTTGACGAGCTCGGTCGCAGGCGCGTGGCCGATCGCGATGAACACGCCGTCGGTCTTCAAATCCCTGAGCGCGCCGGTCTTGACGTTCTTGAGGCGCACATGGGTGACCTTGTTCGGGTTCTCGGTGCCGCAGATCTCGTCGATGGCGGAGTCCCAGACCACCTTGATCTTCGGGTGCTTGAACAGGCGCTCCTGCAGGATTCGCTCGGCGCGGAAGTGATCGCGGCGATGCACGATGGTGACCTGCGAGGCGTGGTTGGTGAGGTAAAGGGCTTCCTCGACCGCGGTATTGCCGCCGCCGACCACCACGACCTCCTTGCCGCGGTAGAAGAAGCCGTCGCAGGTGGCGCAGGCCGACACGCCGCCGCCCTGGAACTTCACTTCGGACGGCAGCCCGAGCCAGCGCGCCTGTGCGCCGGTGGCGAGGATGACGACGTCGGCGAGATAGACGTCGCCGCTGTCGCAGGTGAGGCGGAACGGCCGCTGCGAGGTGTCGAGCTTGATCACCAGGTCGGAAACGATCTGGGTGCCGACATGAACCGCCTGCTTCTCCATCTGCTCCATCAGCCAGGGGCCCTGGATCACGTCGGCGAAGCCCGGATAGTTCTCGACGTCGGTGGTGATGGTGAGCTGGCCGCCCGGCTGGATGCCCTGGATCAGGATCGGCTCGAGCATCGCGCGCGCGGCGTAGATCGCGGCGGTGTAGCCGGCGGGGCCGGAGCCAATAATGACGACCTTTGCATGAACAGGAGCGGACATTTCGATGGACGCCTTTCACGGGGGATTTGCAGCGCGGGCGCGGAAGGAGCCAGGAGGCCTCGCGGAGGCGCTGAAATATCAGAGCTAATCTAAGCCTTCTGGTGAGCTATGCAAGAATTGCATTCCCTCTCGGCGGATTTTTCCAACAAGGAACAAAAGTCGATTGCGCTGCACGCGCAATAAAATTGCGCTAACCGGCCGGACTGGGCTATGAGGATTGCGACAGACCCACCCAATACCGCCGTAAAGGCCAGGAGTTCCAATCACGTGTCGCGGAACCTAGACGAGATCGACCTGAAGATTTTGACCGAGATTCAGGCCGACGGTCGAATCACCAATGTCGAGCTGGCCAAGCGTGTCGGAATCTCACCGCCTCCCTGCCTGCGCCGAGTCCGGGCGCTGGAGGAGGAGGGCTATATCCACGGCTACCGCGGTCTCCTGGACGCGCGAAAGCTCGGTTTCGATGTCACGGTCTTCGCCGCCGTGCACCTCTCCAGCCAGGCCGAGGCCGATTTGCGCGCCTTCGAGGAATTCGTCCGCGCCGAGCCCCTGGTGCGGGAATGCTGGATGCTGTCGGGCGAAGTCGATTTCATCCTCAAATGCGTCGCGCCCGACATGGCGACCTTCCAGGATTTCGTGACGCACCTGACCGCGGCGCCCCATGTCCGCAACGTGCGGACGTCGCTGGTGCTGCATAATTCGAAGTACGAGGCGGCCGTGCCGCTGGACGTGAAGGGGCGGAGATAGGTCTCCGCTCTCGTGCCCGGACGCAGCGCAGCGCTCCCGGCGATGCGAAGCATCGTCCGGTGCGGTGCGCTGCAGAGCCGGGGCCTATCTCACCGCATACTGTGTTGCTGGTTGGGTCCCGGCTCCGCGCAGCAACGCTGCGCGTTGCAGCGCGTCCGGGACACGAGAGTAGGGCGCGCTGCTCCCGCGTCGTCATTGCGAGCGTAGCGAAGCAATCCAGACTGTCTCCGCGGAGAGATTCTGGATTGCTTCGTCGCTTTGCTCCTCGCAATGACGAGCGGGAAGAGCACGAACTCCTCACACCTCAACGACGCGCCGAAACAAAAAAGGCCGCGCGGTGCGCGGCCTTTTCGAAACGTCATCGCAAGCAGCGGCAACTCCTTACCGCCACTCCACCTTGGTAATCTCATACGCCTTGGCGCCGCCGGGGGCGTTGACCTCGACGGTCGAGCCTTTCTTCTTGCCGATCAGCGCGCGGGCGAGCGGCGAGGTGATGGAGATGCGGCCCTTCTTGGCGTCGGCCTCGACCTCGCCGACGATCTGCCACACCGTCTTCTTCTCGGTGTCCTCGTCGACCAGCGTCACGGTGGCGCCGAACTTGATGGTGTCGCCGGAGAGTTTCGAGATGTCGATGATGTCGGCGCGCGCGAGCTTGTCCTCGAGCTCGGCGATGCGGCCCTCATTGTGGGACTGCTCTTCCTTTGCGGCGTGATATTCCGCGTTTTCCGACAGGTCTCCGTGCGAGCGCGCCTCGGCGATATGCTCGATGATCCGCGGACGGTCCTCCGACTGGCGCTTCTTCAATTCTTCCCCGAGCGCGACAAAGCCGGCCTGGGTCATCGGAACCTTTTCCATCTCTTCTCTCGTCTTTCGGTCACGCGCCCCCCGAACAGAGGCGCGGCAACCTTGATTCGTCAGTGTATCCGGGGCTGAAGACGCCGCCACCGGAACGTTATGTGGGTCTGGCGCCGGAACAGAACAACCACATGGCCGGACAGTTCCTCCGGCCATTGTGGCTTCATCGCCAATCACTTAGCGTCGGCTTTACCGCCGCTAGCGATCAGGTTTCCGAAAAGTAGCTCTGCAGGGTACGAACCTCAAGGTCCCCGCCCAAATAGGCGCGGATGCCCTGCGCGGCCGCCACGGCCCCGGAAAGAGTGGTGTAATACGGCACTTTATGCAAGAGGGCCGCGCGCCGCAGCGAACGGCTGTCGGCGAGCGCCTGCGGGCCTTCGGTGGTGTTGAAGACCAGCTGGACGTCGCCATTGGTGATGGCGTCGACGATGTGCGGCCGTCCCTCCAGCACCTTGTTCACCTTCTCGGTCGGGATGCCCTGATCGGTCAGGAAGCGCGCCGTGCCCGATGTCGCCAGCACCTTGAAGCCGAGCGAGTGCAGTTCGCGAACGGCATCTGCGATACGCGTCTTGTCGCTCTCACGCACCGAGACGAACACCGTGCCCTTGCCCGGCACGCGCGTGCCGCCGCCCAGCTGGCTCTTGGCGAAGGCGACTTCGAAGTTGCGGTCGATGCCCATGACCTCGCCGGTCGAGCGCATCTCGGGGCCGAGCACCGTGTCGACGCCGGGGAAGCGCGCGAACGGGAACACCGATTCCTTCACGCCGACATGCTTGAGCTTTGCCTTCTTCAGATTGAAGTCGGCGAGCTTCTCGCCGGCCATGATGCGCGCGGCGATCTTGGCGACCGGCGTGCCGACCACCTTGGCGACGAACGGCACCGTGCGCGAGGCGCGCGGATTGACTTCAAGCACGTAGATCTCGCCGTCCTTGATGGCGTATTGCACGTTCATCAGGCCGACGACGTCGAGGCCGAGCGCGAGCTCGCGCGTCTGCCGCTCCAGCTCGTCGATCATCTTGGCGTCGAGCGAATAGGGCGGCAGCGAGCAGGCGCTATCGCCGGAGTGAATGCCGGCTTCCTCGATGTGCTCCATGATGCCGACGATGAACGTGTCCTTGCCGTCGGAGAGGCAGTCGACATCGACTTCGGTGGCATCGGAGAGATAGCGGTCGAACAGCAGCGGGTTCTTGCCGAGCACCGTGTTGATTTGTCCGGTCTTGTCGTTGGGATAGCGCGCCTTGACGTCGGCCGGCACCAGCTCCGGCAGCGTGCCGAGCAGGTAATCGCTGAGCTGGTTCTCCTCGCGGATGATCTGCATCGCGCGGCCGCCGAGCACGTAGGACGGGCGTACCACCAGCGGCAGGCCGAGATCGGTTGCAACCAGGCGGGCCTGCTCGACCGAATAGGCGATGCCGTTCTTCGGCTGCTTGAGGCGGAGCTTGTCCAGCACGCGCTTGAAGCGGTCGCGGTCTTCGGCAAGGTCGATCGCGTCGGGCGAGGTGCCGAGGATCGGCACTTCGGCAGCTTCCAGCGCGCGCGCGAGCTTCAGCGGCGTCTGGCCGCCGAACTGCACGATCACGCCATGCAGCGTGCCGTTGGTGCGCTCGGTCGCGATGATCTCCAGCACGTCTTCGGCGGTGAGCGGCTCGAAATAGAGGCGATCCGCGGTGTCGTAGTCGGTCGACACCGTCTCCGGATTGCAGTTGACCATGATGGTCTCGTAGCCGGCATCGGCGAGCGCGAAGCAGGCGTGACAGCAGCAATAGTCGAACTCGATGCCCTGGCCGATGCGGTTCGGGCCGCCGCCGAGGATGATGACCTTCTTGCGGTCCGACGGCGCGCTCTCGTCCGCGGTGCTGCCCGCGAAAGGCGACTCATAGGTCGAGTACATGTAGGCCGTGGGCGAGGCGAACTCGGCCGCGCAGGTATCGATGCGCTTGAACACGGGGCGGACGCCGAGCGCGTGACGCCTGGCGGTGACATCGGCATCCGTGGTCTGCGCGAGCACGGCGAGGCGGGCATCAGAGAAGCCCATGGCCTTCAGCGTGCGCATGCCGAAGGCGTTGCCGGGAAGACCGTTCTTCTTGATCTTCTCTTCCATGTCGACGATGCCGCGCATCTCGCCGAGAAACCACGGGTCGATCTTGCAGGAGTTGAAAATCTCCTCGTTGGTCCAGCCGAGCCGCATCGCCTGCGCGACCTGCAGCAGCCGGTTCGGTGTCGGCCGGCCGAGGGCAGCGCGGATCGCGTTCTTGTCGTCGCCCTGGCCGAGCCCGTCGATCTCGATCTCGTCGAGGCCGGTGAGGCCGGTCTCGAGCCCGCGCAGGGCCTTCTGCATGCTTTCCTGGAAGGTGCGGCCGATCGCCATGACCTCGCCGACCGACTTCATCGAGGTCGTCAGCGTGGTGGAGGCGCCGGGGAATTTCTCGAAGGCGAAACGCGGGATCTTGGTCACCACGTAGTCGATGGTCGGCTCGAACGAGGCCGGCGTCGCGCCTCCGGTGATGTCGTTGGCGATTTCGTCGAGCGTGTAGCCGATCGCGAGTTTCGCCGCGACCTTGGCGATCGGGAAGCCCGTCGCCTTCGAGGCCAGCGCGGACGAACGCGACACGCGCGGATTCATCTCGATCACGACCATGCGGCCGTCCTCGGGATTGACGCCGAACTGCACGTTGGAGCCGCCGGTCTCGACGCCGATCTCGCGCAGCACCGCCAGCGAGGCGTCGCGCATGATCTGGTATTCCTTGTCCGTCAGCGTCAGCGCAGGGGCCACCGTGATGGAGTCGCCGGTGTGCACGCCCATCGGATCGAAATTCTCGATCGAGCAGACGATGATGCAATTGTCCTTCTTGTCGCGCACCACCTCCATCTCGAACTCTTTCCAGCCGAGGACGGATTCCTCGATCAGGACTTCGTTGGTGGGGGACGCATCGAGACCGCGCTCGATGATGTCGAGGAACTCTTCCTTGTTGTAGGCGATGCCGCCGCCGGTGCCGCCCATGGTGAAGGACGGACGGATGATCGCGGGCAGGCCGATCTCGGACAGCGCCATCATGGCCTGGCCGAAGGCGTATTCCTGGTAGCGCTTGCGGCGGTCGCTCTCGCCGAGCGCCCATTGCCGGTCGAGCTCTTCGAGCGCGGCGCCCGACAGCTTCTCGCGCTCGGCGAGATATTTGTCGCGGAAGGACTTCTTCAGCTCCGACGCATTGGCGAGGCGCGACTTCGGCGTTTCGAGCCCGATCTTGGTCATCGCCTCGCGGAACAGCTGGCGATCCTCGGCCTTGTCGATGGCATCGGCGGTCGCGCCGATCATCTCGACGTTGAACTTGTCCAGCGTGCCCTGCCGGCGCAGCGACAGCGCGCAGTTCAGCGCGGTCTGGCCGCCCATGGTCGGCAGCAGCGCGAAGCCGCCGGGAACGACATGGCGTTCCTTCTCGATGATCTTGGCGACGATCTCCGGCGTGATCGGCTCGATATAGGTCGCATCGGCCAGTTCCGGATCGGTCATGATGGTGGCCGGATTGGAATTGACGAGGACGATGCGATAGCCCTCTTCCTTCAGCGTCTTCACCGCCTGCGTGCCCGAATAATCGAACTCGCAGGCCTGGCCGATCACGATGGGACCGGCGCCGATGATCAGGATGGTCGAGATGTCGGTTCGTTTAGGCATCACCGCTCGCGGGCTGGAATCTGGGCACAAAAAAAGGGCGCGCTTGCAGCGCGTCCCCTTGTGCGAGAGCGCGGGGTCGTCCCTCGCGCGCGGGTGGGTCTTAGACCAGTTTTCGGGGCGGCGAAACCCCGAAAAACGCCCATCAACCGGCAATTTTGACGGGTTTTGGCCGCGCCTGCCAGCCCCGGGCGAGGTGCACCAGAAGCGAGGCCGCAACGCTCGTTCCACCGATCCAGCCGAGGTCGTTCGGCGAGAGCGTGGCCAGCACCGCGCCCCCCAAGGCACCGCCGATGGCGAAGCCGAGATACATCGCGGAGGCGTTGAGCGAGAGCGCGATCATCGAGGCCTGCGGCTCGATCCGGATGATGCTGGCGATCTGGGCCGGATAGAACGCCCAGCCCGAAATGCCCCAAAGAAAGATCGCGCCAAGCACCGCGTAATGGGCCTGGCCGGGCATCAGCTTCAGGACCAGCGAATGCAGGATCAGCGCGCTGGCCATGCCGGCGAGCCCGAGCGCTGCGGTGGCGAGCGAACCGAGCCGGTCGGCCAGCACGCCGCCGAGCATGTTCCCGATCGCGGCGGCGCCGCCGAACACCAGCAGCGCCAGGCTGATATGCGAGGCATCGAAGCCGAGGCCGCGCAGCGGGACCGCGAAATAGGTGAATACGGTGAAGCCGCCGAGCGCCCATAAAACCGTGATCAGCAGCGCGAACAGGACGTTGCTGTGTCGCGCCACCGCCAGGCGGTCGCTGAGGGACGCCGTGTTGCGCGGCAGGCCGCGGGGCAGGCCGAGCAGCAGGCCGGCCAGCGCCACCGCGCCGATCAGCGCGACCATCGCGAAGGTCGCGCGCCAGCCAAGCAGGCTGCCGACGAGATTGCCGAGGGGAACGCCGACGACGGTCGCAACCGTGAGGCCCGACGTCACCAGCGCCACCGCGCGGCCGCGCCGCTCCGGCGAGGCGACGGCAACCGACACCGCGAGCGCCGTCGGCATGCAAAGGCCGGAGCCCAAGGCCATCAGCATCCGCGAGGCCAGCAGCAGGGCGTAGTTGGAAGCCACCATCGCCGCGAGGTTGCCGGCGATGAAGGTGGTCAGCGCGAGGGCCAGCACGGTGCGGCGGTCGATGTTGTTCAGCGCCACGGCCAAGACCGGCGAGCCGACGGCATAGGTGAGGGCGTAGGCGGTGACCAATTGGCCGGCAGCCGAGACCGAAATCGACAGATCAGCCGCGATCGACGGCAAAAGACCAGCAATCACAAAGCCTTCGGTGCCGATCGAAAAGGCCGCCAGGGCCAGCCAGAACACGCTCATTGGATAAAATCCCTATGTTCAACGTTTATTGAACTATTGAATGCGATGGCGAAGGAGTCAATTGGTTCAAGAACTATTGAACATTGCGGCCGTATCGCTATGATTCCCGGATCATGAGCCGCACACCTCTCCACCCCACCCGCGAGCAGATCGAGCTGCCGATGGTCCTGGATTGCCTGAGCGATCCGATCCGAATGGCCATCGTCTACCAGCTCGCGCAGCAGGAACGTGTCAGCAGCGAACTCTGCTGCGGCGACTTCACCGCGCTCGCCGGCAAATCCAACCTCGCCTATCACTTCGCAAAATTGCGCGAATGCGGCCTGATGCTGACGCGTGTGGCCGGCACCAACCGCTTCATGCGGCTGCGCCGCGAGGATCTGGACGCGCGTTTTCCGGGCTTGCTCGATGCCGTGATCAGCTCAGCGGCGAAGGATGCGGAGCGGCTTCAGCTTATGTCCGAATGTGAGACGGTTGCTGCGGCTCGCAGCTGAGACGAGCACGAGCTGCGCCTCGCCCGTCTTCGCCCTTCGGCTTCGCCGAGGCAGCCTTCGCGCGATACGGCCTGCCTGGCCGAAGCAGGCGAAGCCAGCGAAGGCTGGAGACCCGGCCTGGATTTGAACCAGGATGAAGAGCAATGCACTGCTCTCGCGTAGACGCTTCCGCCACCGGGCCGCGCGGATCATGTCCGATCCAGGTGCGACAAGCCACCTCAGGTGGTCGTTATGCTTAACGCACCAAAGGTGGCCGCGCGATGAAGGTCATGCGCCAGCGATTGTGGCCGATATTGGTGTGGGCGCGCTGGACAGCGAAGCCCGCCGCCTTCAGCTTTGCGGTGATCTCGTCCTCGCTGTAGCGCTGCAGCCCGATGCGCGAACGCAAGTGACGGTAATCCGACAGTGCGGTGCTGATCAGCCCGATCAGCGCATCCTTCAGAAAACCGTGACGCAGGCCGAAGCTGAGTAGCGCCATCACATCGCGGCCCATGCCGACATTGGGCTGCAGGATATCGCCGAGCACCAGCTTGCCCGACGGTGTCAGCAGCCGCCGGACGTTGAGCAGCGCGCCATCGAGCTCGTCCGGCGTCATGTATTGCGCGACCGAGTTCATCACCACGAGGTCGATCGACTGGTCCTGCATCTTGCGGACGTCCTCGAGCGAGCGGACACGGATTTTTGTGTTCGGGGCAAACCGCGAGATCAGCCGGCCGCGCACACCGGGCGCGGGCTCGGCGAGGATCAGCTTGCCGCAGCTCGCTGCCACCTGGCTCGCCGACAGCGCCTCGCCGCAGGCATAGTCGAGCACGCTCGCCTCGGGCGAGGGGATGTAGCCGATGATGTCCCGCGCGATGATCTGGAAGTGCAAATCGCGATGCAGCTTGCTGACATAGATCGTATGCGTGGAGTCGTAATAATCGATCCAATCGTCCATGGTATCCCGCCCGGCGGTTCCTATCTAGGAACCGCGCTGCCCGCCTTGCGTTAGGGGTGCGACGGCGCGCCGTCAATGTCCGCGTCCTAACAGGAAGGTTTATCGTGAGCAAAGCCCCCAGCAAGGTCTCTCCCGACCTCGACACCCCCACCGATCTGCAGCCCCAGGCAGTCAAAAAGGTTTCCGAGGCGCTCAACGTGCTTCTGGCCGACGCGTTCGCGCTGTACCTCAAGACCAAGAATTTCCACTGGCACATCAGCGGTCGCCATTTCCGCGATTACCATTTGCTGCTCGACGAGCAGTCGGACCAGATCTTCGCCACCACCGACCAGCTCGCTGAACGCGTCCGCAAGATCGGCGGCACCACGCTGAAGTCGATCGGCCAGGTCGCAAAGCTCCAGACCATCAAGGACAACGACGAGGACTACGTCCCGCCGCGCGAGATGCTGCGCGAGCTGATGCAGGACAACAAGCACGTCGCGAGCGCGATGCGAAAAGCGCACGAGGTCTGTGACGAGGCCGGCGACGTTGCCAGCGCCAGCATTCTGGAAAACTTCATCGACGAGACCGAGCGCCGGACCTGGTTCCTGTTCGAGGCGACGCGCCAGGAAGGCGGCAACGAGGCGTAAGGGCGATCCGCAGGGTGGATTAGCCGAAGGCGTAATCCACCACGTCTCCGCGGAAACGGAAGAGGTGGATTGCGCTGCGCTAATCCACCCTACAGCACCGTGCCTGCGGCTACCGCCACAACCGCATCAACGCCCCGTGCTTGCCCGTGACGGGATCGGCCGGCGGCAGCGCAACCTTCGGAATCGTCTTCAGCGCCTTGGCGTGGTTCTCCGGCGTGGCCCGCGTGATCTCCATCTTCGATCCCGGCGGATAGGCGCCGATCACGCAGAAATCGACGCTCGCCTTGAGGCACTGATGCCCGGTGCCGGCCGGCAGGATCGCGACGTCGCCCGCCTTGATCTCCAGCTCCTGTCCATGATCGCCGCCGAAACGCACGCGGGCACTCCCGCGCGCGACGCCGAGCACCTCATGCACCGTCGCGTGATAGTGCAGATAGTCGTAGACGCCGTTGCGCCAGGTGCCGCCCCAGTGGTTCGCCTCGAACAGGTTCTCGATCGTCTCTTCCGGATGCTCGGGATCGAGCTTCACCGCACCCTGATAGACCAGGAACGGGAGAATGTTGTTCGGCACGAGCCCATCGTCCCTAAACACGATGGCGAGCGGCTCGGCATGATCGCGGACAACGGACATGGTTGGCCTCCGAATGACAACCGATCAGGACTCAAGACGGGACAGGCGCCCTTGTTCCTGACAGCAGTCCATACGCTCGCTTGACGAAGATCAAGGCGCTGGCGGCCATTCGGGGGCACGCAATCTCAGAGAAAAGGGATGGAACGCCATGTACGCATCTGACGTTGCGCAGCGCCATTTTTCCGCGGCCGTTGACGAAGCGGAGACCGCAGGCCTTGGCCACGAAGCCGTCTGCCGCGCCTTGCTCAGCCTCGTGATCTCGAAATATCTGGAGACGAGGTCGGTCGCCGATATTCAGGCGGAGCTGCGCTTCATCGCCGAGAATTGCGACCCCGACACGGACTTCATGTTCATGCGCCCGTGATGATGAACGGCCGGCGGGGTCGCTCGCCGGCGTTCTCAGTCTTACGCGCTCTTCTTCTGCCGCATCAGGTCGGCAAAGCGCTGGAACAGATAGTGCGAGTCGCGCGGACCCGGCGAAGCCTCGGGGTGGTACTGCACCGAGAACACCGGCCTGCCGTCGAGCTGGATGCCGCAATTGGATCCGTCGAACAGCGAGATGTGGGTCTGCGTCGCGCCCTTGGGCAGCGTCGTCTCGTCCACGGCAAAGCCGTGGTTCATCGAGGTGATCTCGACCTTGCCGGTGGTCTCGTCCTTCACGGGATGATTGGCGCCGTGATGGCCCTGATGCATCTTCTTGGTCTTGGCGCCGACGGCGAGGCCCAGCATCTGGTGACCGAGGCAGATGCCGAACGTCGGCGTGCCCGACTTGATCACGTCCTGGATGACGGGCACGGCATATTTGCCGGTCGCGGCCGGATCGCCCGGACCGTTCGACAGGAACACGCCGTCCGGCTTCATGGCCAGGATGTCTTCGGACGACGTCGTCGCCGGCACCACCGTCACCTTGCAGCCGACGCCGGCGAGCAGGCGCAAAATGTTGCGCTTGATGCCGTAGTCGATTGCGACGACGTTGAACTCGGTCTTGTCCTGCCGGCCAAAGCCCTTGTCCCACAGCCAGGGCGTCTCGTCCCAGGTGAAGCGCTGGCCGGATGTGACCATCGGCACGAGGTCCATGCCCTCGAGGCCGGGCCATTCGCGCGCTTCTTCCTTCAGGCCATGCAGGTCGAACTCGCCGGTCCTGGAATGCGCGATCACGGCGTTGGGCATGCCCTTGCTGCGGATCAGCGCGGTCAGGGCACGCGTATCGATGCCGGAGAGGCCGATGATGCCGCGCGCCTTCAGCCAGGCGTCGAGATGCTTGGTGGCACGGTAGTTCGAGGGATCGGTGATCGCGGTACGCAGGATCACGCCGCGCGCGCCCGGCGTCGCGGCCATGTTCACCGTCTCGATGTCTTCGTCGTTGGTGCCGACGTTGCCGATATGCGGGAAGGTGAACGTGATGAGCTGGCCGGCATAGGAGGGATCGGTGAGGATCTCCTCATAGCCGGTCATCGCGGTGTTGAAGCAGACTTCACCGACGGCGTGGCCTTCAGCGCCGAGACCAAAACCTTCGAGCACCGTGCCATCGGCAAGCACGAGGAGCGCGGTCGGTTTATGGTCCGGCCAGGCGGTATCGTTGTCATGTTGTGTCATGAGCCCGCTTCATAAGGCCCCCACGCGCGGCCGTCAAAGCGGGAAAGGGCGGATTCACATGCGTTTTTGCATATTTGACAGCCCGCCTCCGGCACTTAAGCTTGGCCGCATAATTTCCGGCAAATTCCTGGGCTTGCGAGGCAATAATGGACCAGACCACCCCGATTCTGCTGGTTCCGGGGCTGGCCTCCTCGGTCCGGATCTATGCCCCGGTCATCCCAGCGCTGTGGCGGTTCGGCCCGGTGATGGTTGCCAACCATATCCGCGACGACAGCATGGCGGCCATCGCTGCCCGCGTGCTCAGCGAGGCGCCGCCGCGCTTCGCGCTCGCCGGCCATTCCATGGGCGGCTACATCGCGCTCGAGATCATGCGCCGGGCGCCCGAGCGGGTATTGAAGCTTGCGCTGATCAACACCCAGGCGCGGCCCGATACGGCGGAGGCGATCGCGCGCCGCCGCGGCCTGATGGAGCGGGCGAAACGCGGCGAGCTGCGTGCGGCGCGCGAGGAGATGTTTCCGGAATTGGTCCATCCCTCGCGCCGTGACGATGCCGCGATTCGCCAACTCGTCCATGAGCAGGGCGAGGACGTCGGCGTCGAAGGTTATCTGCGGCAGCAGACCGCGATCATCGCGCGGGTGGATTCCCGGCCCACGCTCGCAACGATCACATGCCCGACGCTGGTGCTGACCGGCGATCAGGACAACACCATCCCCAACGCTTTCTCGAAGGAGATGGCGGAGGGCATTGCCGGTGCGAAGCTGGTCGTGCTGGCCAATTGTGGGCACCTGCCGCAGCCGGAGCAGCCTGAGGCGACAGCACGGGCGCTGGTCGAATGGCTGGGAACCAAGGTTGTCTCAGGCGCACGAACGGCCTAGATCAGGCGTCGGATATTCGAAGGGATCACGATCATGCTGCGCGACGACATCAACAATGCGGTCAAGGAGGCCATGAAGGCCAAGGACGAGCGCAAGCTGTCCACGCTGCGCATGGTCAATTCGACCTTCAAGAACGCCGACATCGAGGCCCGCGGCCAGGGCAAGCCGCCGCTGACGGATGCCGACCTGCTCGCCGTGCTGCAGAAGATGATCAAGCAGCGCCAGGAATCGGTCGAGCTCTACGACAAGGGCGGCCGCGCCGAGCTCGCCGCGCAGGAGCGCGAGGAGATCGCGGTGATCTCGGCTTACCTGCCGAAGCAGATGTCCGAGGACGAGGTGAAGAAGGCGATCGCGGATACCATCGGCGAGACCGGTGCCGCCGGCATGAAGGACATGGGCAAGGTGATCGCCGTGTTGCGCGCGAAGTACGCGGGGCAGATGGATTTCGGCAAGGCGTCCGGTCTCGTGAAGGCCGCGCTGTCGGGCTAGCCGTCATTCCGGGGCGACGCGTCAGCGTCGCCCCGGAATCCATCGGGCCGCCGACTCTGCTGAGAAATGGATTCTCAGATGCGCAATTGCGCATCGTAGCTCGCGCTACGCGCGCCCCGGAATGACAAGAAGAAGCTCGGGAGGCCGCCGATGTCCGCCATCACACCGTTTCGCATCGCCATCAGCGACGACGTCCTTGCCGACCTCAAATCGCGCCTCGCCCGCACACGCTGGCCGGATGCTGAGCTGGTCGACGACTGGAGCCAGGGCGCGCCGCTGAAATGGATCCAGGAGATCTGTGGCTATTGGGCCAACGGCTACGATTGGCGCGCGCGTGAAGAGAAACTCAACCGCTTCGCGCAATTCACCACCGAGATCGACGGGCTCGACATCCACTACCTCCATGTGCGCTCGAAAGAAGCGAACGCGCTGCCCCTGATCATCACCCATGGCTGGCCCGGCTCGATCGTCGAATTCCAGAAGGTGATCGCGCCGCTCACCGATCCCGCCGCGCATGGCGGCAATCCCGCGGACGCCTTTCACGTGATCTGTCCTTCGCTGCCGGGTTTTGGCTTCTCGTCCAAGCCGAAGACCATCGGCTGGGGCGTCGACCACATCGCCGCGACCTGGGCGAAGCTGATGGACCGGCTTGGCTACGCACGCTACGGCGCACAGGGCGGCGACTGGGGCTCGGCGGTGACGACCTCGCTGGGCGCGCAGGACCCCACACATTGCGCCGGCATCCACATCACGCTCGCCTTCAACGCGGCGCCGAAGGTCGAGGGCGAGCCGACGGCGGAGGAGAAGCGCGCACTCGCCGGCCTCAAGCATTACGTCGATCTCGACTCCGGCTATTCGAAGCAGCAATCGACCCGGCCGCAGACGCTCGGCTATGGCCTGACGGATTCGCCGAGCGGGCAGGCGGCCTGGATCCTGGAAAAGTTCTGGGCCTGGACCGATTGCAACGGCCATCCCGAGAACATTTTCGACAGGGACGAGCTGCTCGACAACGTCATGCTCTATTGGGCGACGGAAACGGCGACGTCATCCGCGCGGCTCTATTGGGAGAGCTTTGGCAAGCGCCGAACCACGCCCAAGGTGAGCGTGCCGACCGGGGTAGCGGTGTTCCCCAAGGAGATCATCACGCCAGTGCGGCGCTGGATGGAGCCGAACTTTCTAGACATCACCCATTGGAGCGAGATGGAGAAGGGCGGGCATTTCGCCGCATTCGAGCAGCCGGAGCTGTTCGTGCGCGATGTCAGGAAGTTTTTTGCGACGGTGCGGTGAACCCCGCTGTCATCGCTGGGCTTGTCTCGCATATTCCCGGCTCTAGACTGGGCCATAACGACAAGACACCGGGAAACGCCGAACCCATGCTGACCGAAGCCGCAACCTACGACGAGCTCACTCGCAATTTCCACTGGGACGTCCCGGCGCGCTTCAACATGGCGGAGGCGTGCTGCGACCGTCATGCCGACGGCACCGGTCGCCTTGCGCTGGTCTATGTCGACGAGAGCGGCGCCACCACCCGCACCTCGTTCGACGAGGTCGCCGAGATGTCGCGCCGCTTCGCCAACGTGCTGAGGGCGGATGGTCTTACGCGCGGCGACCGCGTCGCCGTGTTCCTGTCGCAGTCGCTGGAACTGCCGATCGCGCATATGGCGGCGTTTCGCTCCGGCATGATCTCGATCCCACTGTTCGCGCTGTTCGGCGAGGATGCGCTGGAATTTCGCCTGTCGAACTCGCAAGCCAAGGCGATCGTCACCGACGAAGGCGGCTGGGAGAAGCTCGCGAAGATCCGCGATCGGCTGCCGGGGCTGAAGAACGTCTATGTCGTCGGCGATCGCGCACCGTCAGGCACGAAATCGTTCTGGGATACGGTGAAGGCTGCATCGCCCGACTTCACGCGGGTCGACACCTTATGCAACGATCCGGCGCTGATCATCTACACGTCGGGCACCACGGGCAATCCGAAGGGTGCGCTGCATGCGCACCGCGTTGTGCTCGGGCATTTGCCGAATGTCGAGATGTGCCACAACTTCCTGCCCAGGCCCGGCGATCTCATGTGGACACCGGCGGACTGGGCCTGGATCGGCGGCCTCGTCAACGGCCTCTTCGCGTTCTGGTATCACGGCATTCCGCTGGTCGGCCATCGCGCGCGCAAGTTCGAGCCGCAGGCGGCGATGCAGATGATGGCCGATCTCGGCGTGCGCAACGTCTTCCTGCCGCCGACCGCGCTGAAACTGATGCGGCAGGCCGGCGTGAAGCACGCCGGAGTCAAGCTGCGCAGCATCTTCACCGGCGGTGAATCGCTTGGCGGCGAGCTGCTCGGCTGGGTGCGCGCGACCTTCGGCATCGACGCGCATGAGGTGTTCGGCCAGACCGAGTGCAATCTCGTGATCGGCAGCAACTCCAATCTGTTTCCGATCCGCCCGGGGTCGATGGGCAAGGCGACGCCGGGCTTCGACGTCCGCATCGTCAACGACAAGGGCGAAGAACAGCCGCGCGGCCAGCGCGGCATCATCGGCGTGCGCCAGCCTTGCCCGTGCACGATGCTCGAGTACTGGCGCAATCCGGAGGCGACGGCGAAGAAATATGCCGGCGAGTTCCTGCTCACTGGCGATCTCGGCGTGCAGGATGAGGACGGCTATTTCTGGTATGTCAGCCGCGAGGACGACGTCATCACCACCGCGGGCTATCGCGTCGGCCCGTCCGAGATCGAGCACACGCTGATGAAGCATCCGTCAGTGGCGATGGCCGCCGTGGTCGGCATTCCCGATCCGATCCGCACCGAATCGATCAAGGCCTGGATCGTGCTGCGTCCGGGCTTCACCGGCAGCGACGCGCTGGCGCGCGAGATCCAGGAGTTCGTGAAGGTGCAGCTCGCCGCGCACGAATATCCGCGCTTCGTGGAGTTCGCCGAGACCTTGCCGATGACGGCGACAGGAAAAGTGCTGCGGCGCGAGCTGCGGGCGAAGGGCTAGCTTCCGACAATGCCAAAGACCTCTCAAGCCGCGGGGCTTCACCGCGCCTCGCTCGACAAGCTGCATGATCTCGATGCCGCGCTGGAGCTGATGTATTACGGCTGGCGTGGCATGACACTGGAGGCCGATGAATATCTCGCACAGCAGGGCCTGTCGCGCCCGCACCATCGTATCCTCTACGTGGTCGCGCGCCGGCCGGATATCGCGATCGGCGCGCTGATCGAGACCCTCGGCATTTCCAAGCAGGCGCTCAATAGGCCGCTCAATCTGCTGATTGAGCGCAAGCTGGTCTCGTCGAAACGGTCACCCGAGCAGCATCGTTCTAAACTGCTGCGCCTGACGGCTGCGGGGCAGCGCATCGAGCAGAAGGCGTCGGACCACGAGCGCAAGGTCATGCGCGAGGCATTCGGCCGCGTCGGAACATCGGGCGCGGCGGCCTGGATGGCGGTCATGGAGGCGATCGCCGACAGCAACTGACGAAATTCTCAAGTCAACATAGTTGACATGAAAGGCCGGCTTTGCCACCTTCCCGGCAACGAGCCAGGGAGGGCCGCGTCATGGGCGCACAGAACTTGGGCGCACAGAAGATGGATCGTGCCGCCGCCGAACGCTTTGTCGCGGCGTGGTGCGCGAACTGGTGCAAGGTCGACATCGATGCGGTCGTCGCGCATTTTGCCGCGGATGCGCAGATGCGCAGTCCATTGGCGTTGTCGCTCACCGGTTCGCCTGTCGTCACCGGCGCCGAGAACATCCGCGCCTATTGGCGGGAAGCCTATGGCCACATCGAAAGCGCAGATCTGAAGATCCTGAGCTGGAGCTGGGACGAGGTGATCGCACGACTGACGGTGTGGTGGCAGCTCGGCGACACCCGCGCCAGCGAGTTCATGGATTTCGACGATGCGGGCCGCGTGGTGCGCAGCGAAGCCTTTTACGGAAAATGACCATGCGTCTTTCGGATATCGTTCTGCTGCTCAATTCGCTCTGGTTCGTCGGCGCCTTCATCCAGTTCAGCATCGCCCAGCGCAACACGCTGAAGATATTGCTGCCGCGGGAAGAGCGCAGCAATCCGATCGCGCCGACGCTCGCGGCCAGCGTCGCGTTCCTGGGCGGGATGAACCTGCCGATCGGGCTGTTGTCGCTCTATCTCCTGGCCGCGCGTCCGCTGTTTTTCCAGCCGGTCGAAGCGCAGCTTGCGCTGTACCTGTTCTTCTCCGCCTGCCATTTCAGCCAGTTCGTCTACAATGTTCCCATCCTGATGCGCGGCGGACGCGTCGGCGTCGCCTATTGGCCGGTGTTGAAGGGCCCGATGCTCCGGATCTTCGTCATCGACGCCGCGCTGTTCGCGGCCAATCTCGGCATCGCGCTCCGGCTCGCGCTCGCGTCCTGACGTCAGGCCGGCGGTGCCGACAATGCGGACCGCAACACCGCGGCAAGATCCTTCCGCTTGAACGGTTTTGTCAGGACACGCGCATCGCCGACGCCGTCGGGCGTCTTGACGGGAGTTTGGCTGTAGCCGGAGGTGAAGAGCACTTTCAGCCCGGGTCGCAGCTCAATTGCCTGCCTTGCAAGCTCCGGCCCGAACATGCCGCCGGGCATCACCACGTCGGTGAACAGCAGGTCGATATGCCCGGGCTGACGCAGCAATTCCAGCGCCGCAGGGCCGTTCGACCGCGTGATGACGTTGTAGCCGAGCGCCTTCAGCTCGCTTTCGACATAGGCCCGCACCATGTCGTCGTCCTCGACGACGAGAATGGTCTCGCTGCCGTCGGTGGCCGTGTTCCGCTCCGCAAGTAGCGGCTCTTCGGCCGGCGGCTCGACAAGGCGGGGAAAGAACAGCTTCACAACGCTGCCGCGGCCCGGCTCGGACTGCATCTGCACCAGGCCGCCGGACTGCCGCACGAAGCCGTAGACCATGCTGAGGCCGAGTCCGGTCCCCTTGCCGACCTCCTTCGTGGTGAAGAACGGCTCGAAGGCGCGGCTCGCGACCTCGGCGGTCATGCCGGTGCCGGTGTCGGTCACGGCCACCATGACGTAGTCACCGGGCCGCGGTTCGCCGTTGACGTCCAGGTCGGATTCACCGAGCGAGATGTTGCGCGCTTCGACCGTCAGCTTGCCGCCCTCGGGCAGGGCGTCGCGCGCGTTGAGCACGAGATTGAGCAGCGCCGTTGCGAGCTGGCCGGGATCGACGCTGGTCATCCACAAATCGGCATCGAGCGCGAAGCTGCATTCGATATGCTCGCCCAGCGATCTGCGCAGCAACGGCTCCAATTCTAGCAGCTTGCCGGCGACGTCGATGTCGCGCGGCCGCAGCGGTTGCTTGCGCGCGAAGGCGAGCAGGCTCCGCGTCAGGTCGGAGCCGCGCTCGGCAGCGGTCGCGATATCGCCGGCAATCCGGTGCAATTCCTTGTTGCCCGCCAGCCTGTCGGCCAGGTGCTCCGAATTGCCTAGAATGACGGTCAGCAGATTGTTGAAGTCGTGCGCCACGCCGCCGGTGAGCTGGCCCATCGCCTCCATCTTCTGGGATTGGCTGAGCTTCTGGTTGAGGTCTGCGATGGCCGCGCGTTGCTGCTGGAGGGATTCGGCGGTGTCGTTGAGCAGCGTCATCAACCCGCCGAGCTCGCCGCGCGGATGCGGCGGCGGAATGCGCGCGCTGAGGTCGCCGAGCCCGAGTCTCTTCGCCATCGCGGCGAGCCGGCCGACCTGGCGACCAACGCCTACGGTCGCCAGGATCCAGACGCCGGCGAGCAGCAGCAGCGAGGCCACCGCGAGGATCGCCACGTCCTCGTAGAGCCGGCGGTTCGCCGCCGCGACCAGCCCGTCCTTGGACCGTCCGACCAGGATGTAGAGGCCGGCCTTGCGGATCGAGGGCGAGCGGGCAACGGCCCAGACCTGCGTACGGCCCTCGCGGTCGGTGACCTCCTGAAACGACTCGCGATCAGGCGTTGCCGCGAAGCGGAACAGATCGGAGCCCGCGATCGACGCGCCGACGGGCTCGCTCCAGGTGCCGCCCTTGGGCGCGACCAGCACCGTCCCCTTGCCGTCGAGAAGCAGGATGTCCTTCTCGGCGAGCAGCCGCTTGTCGTGGAATTCCGCGAATTTGTTCAGGTTGAACGAGGCGAGCAGCACGAACTTCAGCGCGCCCGCATCCGATCGCACGGGATAGGCGATCTGGAGCACCGACAGTCCGGTCAGGCGGCCGAACACCGGCTCCACCGCGACGACGCCCTGCAGACCCTTGACCTGCTTGAAATAGCCGCGGTCATTCAGATCGAGCGTGCGGTTGGTCCGCAGCGAATCGCAAAACAGGCTGCCGTCGGGATCGATGGTCAGGATGCCCGTGAACTGCGGGTATTCCTCGCGCACATCCGACAGGAACGCCGAGCATGCCGCCTTGTCGCGCGTGTCGAGGTCGCGGGCACGGGCGAGGCCATAGTGAAGCTGGGCGGTGCCCTGGATCTTCTCGTCGAGATCGCTCGCGATGTCGTCGGCGGACGCCGCCAGATTGGCCAGGGCCGCGTTGATCTCGCTGGTCCGGTTCTGCATGAAGCGCAAGCCGACGAGGCCCGCCGGCACCAGCATGGCCGCGATGACGAGGATCAGTAGCCGGGTACGCAAGCTCATCTGTCGGGCGGGTCCGCTCTTCGCGCGTATCTGTTCGGAGGTATAATTTGCGGCACGATGATCAGCCCAGTCCATAGGCATCGCCTGGAAAATCGCACCGAAGGCTAAAGATTTCGCAACGCGTGCGTTGCGATGCCGCCACAATCGTCCCGTCGTCCACCATCAAGTTGCGCATGCGCGCAGCGGCGTTAATATCGTGGTCTGAGCGCGACGACAGATCGTGCCGATGTGCGGAGGGAGCTGATGTCCATCTCGGGCAAGGTCGATCCGGTGGTGCGTCCCGTGGCGGCGACCGACATCGCCGAGGCGCTGGTCGAGGGCCTGCGCGATTTCCAGGCGCTGCCGCTCTACGGGCTCTGCTTCGGCGGACTCTACGCCGCCGGCGGCATCACCATCGTGCTCTGCCTCACCGCCTTCGGCATGGTCTATCTCGTCTATCCCCTCGCGGCTGGCTTCGCGCTGATCGGCCCGTTTGTCGCGATCGGCCTCTACGAGGTTAGCCGCCGCCGCGAGCGCGGCGAGCCGGTCTCGTTCGGTGCGATCTGGTCAACGATCCGCTCGCGCAGCGAGATCGGCTGGATGGCCTTCGTCACGCTGTTCGTGTTCGTGATCTGGATGTACCAGGTGCGGCTCTTGATCGCGCTGCTGCTCGGCCTGCATGCCTCGTTCTCGAGCCTGCAGGAATTCATGACAGTGGTGCTGACGACCAATGAGGGCCTGCTGTTCCTCGCGATCGGCAACGCGGTCGGCGCGGTGCTGTCGCTGATCCTGTTTTCGCTGACCGTGGTGTCGTTTCCGCTGCTGCTCGACCGCGAGGTCGATTTCGTCACCGCGATGGTGACGAGCGTGCGCGCGGTGGTGACCAGCCCGCTGCCGATGATCGGCTGGGCCGCGGTGATCGTGATGCTGCTGATCGCGTCGGCGCTGCCGTATTTTCTCGGGCTGGTCGTGACACTGCCGGTGCTCGGGCACGCGACGTGGCATCTTTACCGGCGGCTGGTGGTGCCGGTGTAGCCCGTCATTCCGGGGAGCCCGGAATGACACGTCAGGCCTTACGGCGTCTTGATCCCCATCGCCTTCAACGCGTCCAGCATCCGCTGCGGCGGGCCCATTTTCACGACCAGCGGCTTGCCGGTCTCGAGCACGCTCTTCAGGCTGGAGAGGATCGCGGGCCAGCCCTGCCGTCCGCCGGCGAGGATGTCGTCGCTCAGCGGCCGGTCATGGCCTTCGCTCATGGTGAGACGAACCGCATCGCCGACCTGCTCGATCTCGTAGGTCACGAGCGTCGGGCCCAGCTTTTCGATCAGTTCCGGCCAGTTCACGTTGAAGGTGACGGAGAGTTTTCGCGGCGGGTCGTAAGCGAGGACCTCGCCGCTGATGTGCAGCGCGCCATCGGGCGTGCGCACGATGAAGGCACCGCCAAGGCGTGGCTCGACCTCCACGGTGTTGCCGAAGAAATACTGTTTGCTGAACTCCGCCGAGGTCAGCGCCTCCCACACCTTCTCCGGCGTCGCGGCGATGTAGATGGTGTAGACCGTCAGCGGCTTGAATTGATCGAGGTTCATTTTGCGTCGAATCCCTTGTTCAGGGCTGCGCGCGGGATGCCGAGCAGCTTGCCGGTCTCCAGCAGGCTCTTGAGCTGGGACAGGATCGCCGGCCAGCCATTGGAGACGGCGCCGAGATATTTGCCGCCCTCGACGAAGCCGTCATGCAGCACGGTCAAACGCACGAGAGAGCCGAATGGTTCGATGGTGAAGACGACGCGCGAGATCGGCTCGCCGCGCAGTTCCTCGAATTTCTGGTGCTTGAAGCTGTAGGACAGCCGGCGCGGCGGATCGGCTTCGAGGATCTCACCGGAGTCGGTGACCTCGCCGTCGAGCGTGAGCGCGAAGGGCGAGCCGATCTTCCAGTCCGATCTGACCTCGGCCCCGAACCAGTATTGCCTGGTGAATTCGCTCGATGTCAGTGCGTCCCACAATTTCTCCGGCGTGGTCTCGATGTAGGTGACGTAGACGAATTGCGGCTTACTCATCGCGCTTCTCCAACTGGCGTTTCAACTCGCTGAGTGCGACGAGCTTGTCGCGCTCGAACTTCCTGATCCAGCGTTCGCCGATCTGATGGATCGGCACCGGGTTGAGGTAATGCAGCTTCTCGCGGCCATGCCTGATGGTCGTGACCAGATTGGCCTCTTCGAGAATGACAAGGTGTTTCGTGACGGCCTGCCGCGTCATTGCAAGGCCCTCGCAAAGCTCGTTCAGCGTCTGGCCGTTTTGGGTGTGAAGCCTGTCCAAGAGCGAGCGTCGTGACGCGTCGGCGAGCGCTTTGAAGACTTCATCCATGGCGATGATATTTGGCAACCAAATGGTTGCATGTCAAGATGGTGTCTTTGGCCCGGCCGAATGACCATGTTAGCCTTTCATCTCAGCCAACGCAGATTGGTTCCGGGGAGGACATTGATGTTCCGTTGCATCCTGACTGCTGCAAGCCTTGTCCTTTTCGCCTGCAGCTCTCTCGTCCACGCCCAGAAGCAGACGATCGGCGCACCGCCGGAAGCGTCCAATATGAAGCTGGTCGGCACCAACGATTTGCAGGCGCGCAGCGCCTATCAGCCGACCATCCATCACCAGGGCGACCGCTGGATCGCCTATATCGGCCATCATGGCGGCACCGACGACGTGCCCAATCCGGTCAATCCGATGACGGGGCAGGCGGAGCCGAACGGAACCTCGATCGTCGACGTCACCGATCCCGCGCGTCCCAAATATCTGCGGCACCTGCCCGGGCAGGAAGGCACGTATGAAGGCGGCGGCGCGCAGATGGTGCGGGTCTGCGAGGGCAAGTCGTTGCCGAAGGGCGATCCGAATGCGGTCTACATGCTGCGCACCTTCGGCAGCGAGGCGCATGAAATCTGGAACGTCGCCGATCCCGCCAATCCCGCGCTGATCACCCGCATTGCCGGCCTGAAGGACACGCACAAGAGCTGGTGGGAATGCGACACCGGCATCGCCTTTCTCGTCTCGGGCGCGCCGGACTGGCGCACGCGGCGGATGACGCAGGTCTATGATCTCTCCGACCCTGCGCATCCGCAAAAGATCCGCGACTTCGGCCTGCCGGGCCAGGAGCCGGGTTCGACCGGCGCGGTGCCGACCGAATTGCATGGGCCGATTTCGACCGGGCCGAGCGGCAACCGTGTCTATTTCGGCTACGGTACCAACAAGGGCGGCATTCTGCAGATCGTCGATCGCGAGAAGCTGCTGAACGGGGCGAAGGAGCCGACGCCGGACAATCTGCGTTATCCCGAGATTGCGCGGATGCCGATGTCCGCCTTCAACGGTGCGCACACGACGTTCCCGATGCTCGACATGCCGGTCGCCGAGTTTGCCGAGGACAAGGACGGCAAGACGCGCGACATCGTGATGATCGTGGACGAGGCGATCCTGAACGAGTGCGGCGAGGCCCGGCAGATGGTGTGGTTCGCCGATGTCACCACCGAGACGCGGCCGATGATGATCTCGAGCTACACCGTGCCGGAGGCGAGCGGGCAGTTCTGCCAGCGCGGCGGACGCTTCGGCTCGCATTCCTCGAACGAGAGCATGGCGCCGGTCTACTACAAGAAGATGGCCTTCATCGCCTTCTTCAATGCCGGCGTGCGCGCGCTCGACATCCGCGATCCCTATCATCCGAAGGAGGTCGGCTACTTCATCCCGGCGATCACGAGTGCGACCGACAAGCGCTGTATCCCGATCGAAGGCGGCGCGCGCTGCAAGGTCGCGATCCAGACCAACAATGTCGAAACGGACGACCGCGGCTACATCTACATCGTCGATCGCGCCAATACCGGCCTGCATATTCTCGAATTGACCGGAGCCGCGCGCGCGGCCGCCGGCCTGCCGAGGAACTGACGATGCGGCGCGGGGCGACGATAGCGGCCGTGGCGATCGCACTCGGCGTCTCCGGCGTCGGGGCCTATCAGCTTGCGCCGTCGCCGGCCGAAGAGGCTGCGCGCTGGCGCGAGATCGCCTGGCCGTTCCCGCGCGATGGCTGGCCGGCGGGGCGCGCGTTCCGCTGTGACGGCCCTTGTGTGGGCGCCGAGCTCTACGTGCGCGCCAAGCGCGGCTTCTGCAATTGCGACCGCGGCGTCGCCGATGACGACGAGGTGGATCGTGTTGCCGATATCGATCTGATCAGCCCGCGCTTTGCAGCCGTTGCGCTGGGCGAGGAGGTGGGGCTCGGTGAGATGCGCGGCCGCGCGCGGCGCTATGATCTCGATATGCCCGATGGTGTCCGTCACGCCGCGATCGGCGTCGCCGTGTCGCGGCGCTGCGATTTGTTCGTTGTTGCGGCGCAGGGGCGCGGCGATGCAAGCGCGATGCAGCGTGCGGCGCTCGCGTTTCTGGAGACGCAGGAGATGACGACATGGGTGATGGCCGAGTTGGATGGAAGGTGAGGGGGCGCGGGTGCTTCGCCCACCTCCGCTGTCATACCCCGCGAAGGCGGGGTATCCAGTACTCCGCGGCCTCTCCGTTATCCCACGAGCGCCTCGGCGTACTGGATCACCTGCTTTTCGCGGGTGATGACACCGGTGATTGAGGAGCCACCGTGCCACACACTCATCCGCCTTCCATCCCCGCCCGTCCCATGCATTAATATCCCAAACCGCTTTCAGCCGAGTCCCTCCCATGATGTCCATGCAAGCCTATCTCGCCTTCGTCGCCGCCTGCATTGCGCTGGCCTTGCTGCCGGGGCCGATCGTGACCCTCGTCATCGCCAATGGCCTGCGCCACGGCACGCGCGCGGCGCTGACCAACATTCTCGGCGTGCAGCTAGGGCTGCTGATCGTGATTGGCATCCTTGCGGTCGGCCTCACCTCGCTCATGGCGACGATGGGCTATTGGTTCGACTGGGTGCGCTTTGCAGGCGCGGCCTATCTGGTCTGGCTCGGCATCAAGCTGATCCGCGCTCCGGTTGAAGGCGTCGACACCGACGCGCCTCCGCCTCCCCCTCGCGGCGGCTTTCTCTTGCAGGGCTTTGTCGTGGCGTTGTCGAACCCGAAGCTGCTGGTGTTCTTCGGCGCGTTCATTCCGCAATTCATGGACATGAGCAAGGATCACCTGTCGCAGGTTCTGGTGCTCGGATTAACCTTCATGGTGCTTGCCGGCCTGACGGACGGAATCTACGCGCTGCTTGCCGGTCAGGTCCGCGGCTTTTTCTCGGCGCGCCGCACCCGCCTGGTGTCGCGCGTGTCCGGCGGCTTCATGATCGGCGGCGGCATCTGGCTGGCGCTCATCCGGGCGAAATGAGCCGATAGCCTGTTGAACCTTCGTCGCCGGCGGTGCGTCCAATCGGGCATTGCCGCTGACGAAGGATTTGCCGTGCCCGATTTGCCTCCGCTGGTCTGCGCGATGCTGCTTGCGCCGCTCGCGCTGATCCTGATTGCCGCAATCGTGAAGACCTGGCAGGCGCGCGAGGCGCGGAGTTGGCCGCAGGCGCCGGGCAAGGTGGTTACCTCGGTCGCGGAGGTGCGCGAGGTCAAGGTATCCGACGACGAGCGCGAAGACAGCTATCGCACCGAGAGCCGCAACTTCGCCAACGTCACCTACGAATATTCGGTCGGCGGCCGAAAGCTGCGTTGCAACCGCATCTCGATCGGCGAGGACCTCGGCAATTTCCAGGTCGCCGAGAAGCTGGCGAAATATCCGGCCGGCAGCATCATCACCGTCTACTACAATCCGCGCCATCCCGATCAGGCGGTGCTTGAGCGCGACCTTCCCAAGGGTTTGTGGGGCTGTCTCGGCATCGGCTCGGCGATCGTGATCGCCATCATCTTCGGCTCGGCCTTCGGCCTCAACCAGAGCTACCAATATCTCGCGCGTCACATCGGACGGCCCGACCTTGCGGGCCTCGTCGTCGGCTTCGGCGCGTTCGGTCTCGTCATCGCGCTGATGGCGTGGGCCGTGCAGCGGCAGGCGTCGATGGCGACGCGCTGGCCGGTGGTGCCCGGCAGGATCAAGCTGTCGGGCATCGAGGAATATCACGAGGCCAGTGAGCCGGGCGAGCGTCGCGGCATCGAGATGTTCGGCAAGCGCGTGACCTACACCTATCTCTATCAGAACATCAGCTACACCAATGAATGCGCGCGCGTCGCGGCGGAAACGCCGTCGGCATCTGACGAGATGCTGCGCAAGCTGATGTCGCGCTACCAGGACGGCGCAACCGTCGAGGTCCGCGTCAATCCCGACAATCCGGCCGAGGCAACGCTCGACGCGCGCGGCGACGGCCGCATCGCCTACGTGCTGTGGGGCATTGCGGCGATCTTTGCCGCGCTGGCACTGTTCGTGGCGACGCGGGGCGGCTGACCGCCTACACCAGCAGCTCCGCCTTCAACTCCACCTCGATCTCCGCAAAAATCCTTGCCAGCCGTTCGGCCCATTGCTGCTGGCCGGACTGGTCCGCGATCAGATCCTGGCGGATCTCGATGCCGGTGTTGACGAGGCCGCGGGCTTCGCCGTGCACGGGGATGGTGTAGTCGGTGAGGTCGCTCACCGCATAGGGCTCGTTGTCGCCGACGACGAGGTCGCTTTCAGCGCGCAGATGTTTCAGCAGCAGCCGTGGCAGCACCGTGTCGCGATTGTAGAGCGCGCCGATGTGCCAGGGTCGTGCGACGCCGGCATAAACAGGCGTAAAGCTGTGCAGCGACACCACCACCGTCGGCCGCGCCTCGTGCAGGCGGCGGCCAATCGCGGCATCGATGCGATGGTGATAGGGCTCGAAGATCTCGCGCCGCCTTGCTTCGCGTTCGCGCTCGGAGATGGCCTCGTTGCCGGGGATTGCGGTCGCTTCGGATATCACGGGGATCGAGCTCACCGCCGCCGGCGGGCGGTTGCAGTCGATCACGAGCCGCGAATAGCGCTGCGCGATCAGATGGGCGTCCAGCATCCTGGCGAGGCGCTCGGCGACGCCGGCGATGCCGATGTCCCAGGCGATGTGCCTGACAAGCTCGCTCTCGGGCAGGCCGAGATCGCCGAGCGCGCGCGGCAGCACCCGTCCGTAATGATCCGAGGTGAGCAGGAAGGGCGATGTGCCTGGCGCATTCACCTCATGCACTGGTGGAATGTCGCTCTCGCCAAGGAGTTGATCCGTCGCCTCCGCTGTGTCTAAAGCCATCCTGATTGCCTATGGAAAAAGCAGTCGCCCCCGGAAATTGGGCAGAGAATCGCTGTAAATTAGTTCGCCCAATATCACCATGATCCCCTGACGATGCCGCTCCTGACGATTCATCACAAGACCGAATATCGCTACAACCGTCCCGTGGCGTTCGGAGAGCACCGCATCATGCTGCGCCCGCGCGACGGGCACGATCTGCGCGTGCTCGCTTCCAGACTAAAAATCTCGCCGGAGCCGATGTCGCTGCGCTGGATCCACGACGTGTTCGGCAACTCGGTCGCGATCGCCAATTTCGACGAGCGCGCGGACCATCTGACCTTCGACTGGCACGTCACCGTCGAGCACAATCCGGTCGAGGAGTTCGCGCTGACCGCGGACGATGCGGCCTATTTCTATCCGTTCGTCTATGACGACGAGGAATTTCCCGACCTCGTGCAATACACCACGCCGCAATATGCCGATCCCGACGGCGAGCTGTCGGAATGGGCGCGCGGCTTCCTCGACGAGGATGCGCCGACGCCGACCTTCAAGATCCTGAGCGGCATGACGCACGCCATCCGCAAGCAGTTCAAGTACCGCAAGCGGCATGAGCCGGGCACCAAGCATCCGCTCGACACCTTGCAGTCGGGCACGGGGACTTGCCGGGATTATGCGCTGTTCATGATCGAGGCGCTGCGCCAGCTCGGCATCGCTGCGCGCTTCGTCTCCGGCTACATCTTCGTGCCCGAAGACATCGCGCAGCGCCATGTCGGCGGCGGCTCAACGCACGCCTGGGTGCAGGTCTATCTGCCGAGCGCAGGCTGGATCGAGTTCGATCCGACCAACGGCATCGTCGGCACCCGCGACCTCATCCGCGTCGCGGTCGCGCGCGATCCGCGCCAGGCGATCCCGCTGCACGGCGTCTATATCGGTTCCGAAGCAGCCTTCGATGAGATGGAAGTGAACATCAAGGTGGTCTCGGACGAGGAACGCAGCGGCGAGGAGCTGGAGGCGGAGGTTCTGTAGATCTGCCGCGATTTGCACGCCGCTGATTGACGGCTATACAGGGCCATGACCTCCGATCGTCTCTTCGTCTACGGCACCCTGATGCGCGGCTTCGACCATCCGATGGCGCGGCTGCTCGCGGGCCACGCGGATTTTCTCGGTGAAGCAACCTGCCGCGGCCGGCTCGTCCTGGTGAAGCATTATCCGGGATTGCTGCTGTCGGACGCGGCGTCCGACCTCGTGCACGGCGAACTCTTCCATCTGCGCGTGCCCGACGAGCTCTTGCGCGAGCTCGACATGTACGAGGCCTGCGGCGAGGGCTTTCCGGAGCCGACCGAATATCTGCGCCAGCTGATCGACGCGACGCTGCCGGATGGCTCGACGGAAAAGGCCTGGACCTATGTCTACAACTGGCCGGTCACCGATCTGCCGCGCATCGAGTCCGGACGTTTTCTCGAGCACTAGGCATGATCCGGAAAAGTGCTCAGCGGTTTTCCGAAAAGATCATGCTCAAACAACGACCTAAAGCGGGATGACGATTTATCCTAATTTCATCGCGCTCTAGGCCGACAGCACTTCCTTCACCACGCGCACGTCCACCTCGTGCTCGACATAGGTCCATTCCTCGGTCTGCCTGAGCATCGCGACCAGCTCCTCGAACAGCTCGGCATCTGTGGGCGCGAATTCGAACCAGGTCAGGAAATCGAAGGGGCCGCCGAGGTCGCGGGCGTGATAGAGCTGGCGCGCGATCGCAGGCAGGAAGCGCAAGCTGCTCGCGATGTGGTGCGACTTGTCTTCAAAAATCTTGCGGCGTTCCTCCTGGGTCAGGTCCCACCACGCCTGCGACTTGCGGATCGGGATCAGCGCGGCGCTCGTCGCCTCGGGCCGGCCGAGCCCCGCCTGCACCGCGACGAGCTGCTCCTTCTCGGCGCGCTCGGTGTAACGCAGGCTGCTGGGCACGCCGGCCAGCCGCCAGGAATTGCGCGAGGGCACCAGCGGCAATGAGACGGCCTCGCTGTCGGTCACCGACAGCGCGGGCATGAAGGGCAGGGGCTCACCCGTGACGGGCGAAATCGAGGTTACACGCCAGCCCCCGGTGTGGCCGCCTCGAAAGGTCCTGAACATGGCCCATGGAAGCGCGGAACCGGGCGGGGTTCAAGCTTTTCCCGTCATGCGGGGAGCTGCCTGTCCCGTCATCCTGAGGTACTCCCCATGCGGCGCCTGCGCCGCGTGGGGAGCCTCGAGGCTCGCCGAAGAGGCGAGCACCTCCAGCGACAATGGCTTCGCTGCGCGGGGGTGACGGGAAAACTCCCTGTGAATAGGTCGAATAACCCGGATAACCCGCCTAAACCTAGCCTTTAGCCGGGCCGCACCTATATCCCTGATCCTTCGCCCGACTCACCCCGGTTCGCGCTACACACAGCTCATGGCCATCCGCTTCACGCCCCAATTCCTCGACGAGCTGCGTGCCCGGCTTTCGGTCTCCGAGGTCGTGGGCAAGCGCGTCAAGCTGAAGAAGGCGGGGCGGGAGTGGAAGGGGCTGTCGCCGTTCCAGCAGGAGAAGACGCCATCCTTCTACGTCAACGACCAGAAAGGTTTTTACCACGACTTCTCCTCCGGCAAGCACGGCGACATCATCACCTTCGTGATGGAGACCGACGGCCTGCCGTTTGCCGAGGCTGTCGAGCGGCTCGCGGGCATGGCGGGCCTGCCTCTGCCGGCGGTGACGCCCAACGCGGCGCGCGAGGAGCAGCGGCGGCGCTCGCTGCATGACGTCATGGATCTCGCCGCAAAGTATTTTGCGGAGACCTTGGCCTCGCGCGTCGGTGCGAAAGCGCGCGGCTATCTCGCCGACCGCGCGATCTCGCCGGCGACGCAATTGCAGTTCCGCCTTGGCTATGCCTCGCCCGATCGTTTTGCGCTGAAGGAGCATCTCGGCAAGCTCGGCGTCTCCGTCGAGGACATGGTCGAGACCGGCCTTCTGGTTGGCGGCGACGACATCCCCGTGCCCTACGACCGCTTCCGCGATCGCGTGATGTTTCCGATCACGGATCTGCGCGGCCGCGTTATCGCCTTCGGCGGACGCGCATTGGAGAAGGACGTTCCGGCAAAGTACCTGAACTCGCCGGAGACGCCGCTCTTTCACAAGGGTGACAATCTCTACAATCACCAGACCGCGCGCAAAGCCACCTATGATGGCGGCGCGCTGATCGTGGTCGAAGGCTATGTCGACGTCATCGCCATGGTCACCGCGGGTTTTCCCGGCGCCGTCGCGCCGCTCGGCACCGCGCTCACCGAGAGCCAGCTCGCACTGCTCTGGAAGATGGCGGACGAGCCGATCCTCTGCTTCGACGGCGACCGCGCCGGACAGAAGGCGGCCTATCGTGCTGCGGATCTTGCGCTGCCGTTCCTCGCGCCGGGCAAAAGCCTGCGCATTGCGCTGCTGCCGGAAGGGCAGGACCCCGACGATCTCGTGCGCTCGGGCGGGCGCGGCGCGATCGAGGAGGTGGTCAATGCGGCCCGTCCGCTCGCCGACATGATCTGGTCGCGCGAGCTCGAAGGCGGCAATTTTGCCACCCCCGAGCGCCGCGCCGCGCTGGAGGCGCGCATCAAGGAGCTCTGCAACGGCATCCGCGACGAGGTGGTGCGGCGCTATTATCGCGACGATTTCGTCGAGCGGCTGCAGCGCACCTTCGCCCCCGACGGCGGCCGTGGCGGCTTTTCCGGCCGGGGCAATTTCCGCCCCGGTGGCGGCGGCCGGCCGTTCCAGCCGCGGGGCGGGGGGGCTGCGAATCGATTCGGTGGTCAGGGATTTGGCGGCGGCCGCCGCGGCCCGCCCGGTCCGACCCCGCTGCCCTCCGGCCCCTACCAGGCGGCGAGCCCCCAGCTCGCGGCCAGCCCGATCATGAAGGGCCAGCGCAGCGCCATCTCCCGCCGGGAGGCCCTGATCCTGCAAAGCCTGATGAACCACCCCTGGCTGCTGGATGATCACCTCGAAGAGGTAGCCGCCCTGGAGTTCGCCCACCCCGAGGCTCACAAGCTCAGGGCCGGCATCATCGCCGCTTTCGCCAACGACCATCACCACTCCTCAGACCCCGGCGAGCAGGCCGAAAAGATGCGAGCCGATATTGAGAAAGGTGGATTTTCTCAGCTTCTTCAAAGAGTTGAGGGCGGTATTACCACCGCGGCGGTGTGGGGCGCCCGCGAGGGCGCGGCGCGGGACGACGTTCTCTCAACCTGGCATCAGCTCGTCGCCTTGCATCGGCAATGGCATTCACTACTTAGGGAGTTGAAGGACGCCGAGCTGGCCTTGGGGGAGGACCCCAGCGAGGCCAATTTGGCATGGCTGCGTGACGTCAAGGCTCGGATGGGCGAAGTCGACGGCACCGAGGCCCTGATCGAGGGTTTTGGCGAGTTGTCGGGCCGGTTCCAGAAGAGCGTGTGATGAAAGAATCATGCGGACGGCCGGGGCCGGAACCGCTAAAAGACTCGCCAAATCCAAGGTTTGGCGGCAAAAACAGGGTTAATCGAGGCTTAACGGTCTTGTAGCACTTTGGCCCAGAGGCGGCCGCAGGCAGAACAGACGCGTCAGGAATGAATCCGCGCAATCGCTGTTGGCACTACACCTGCATCCGCTGCGACAAAGAGGCTCACGAAGCGTTAGGCAATTCCGGCGAGAGAAAGATGGGGGTGGCGAGAGAGATGTGCGCCGCCCTTTCCGTGTCGAGAGCTGCCGAAGCGAGAGCGTCGAGCAACAGGTTCAAGTGAATTCACGCGGGCGCGGCGATCGCCTCGCATGAAGCGCGTTTAGGAGCAATGGATGGCCACCAAGGCAAAGACGCTGCAGACGAAGGACAAGGAAAAAGACGACAAGGCAGCGGACGCCCCGGAGAAGGACTCCCAGGACGCGCCGTCTCCCTTGCTCGATCTGTCCGACGCGGCAGTGAAGAAGATGATCAAGCAGGCCAAGAAGCGCGGCTTCGTGACCTTCGATCAGCTCAACGAAGTCTTGCCGTCGGACCAGACCTCCCCCGAGCAGATCGAGGACATCATGTCCATGCTCTCGGACATGGGCATCAACGTCACCGAAGCCGACGATAGCGAAGGCGAGGAAGACAAGGACGAGGGCGGCGAGGACGAGACCGACAACGAGCTCGTCGAAGTCACGCAAAAGGCCGTCACCGAGGTCAAGAAGAGCGAGCCGGGCGAGCGCACCGACGATCCCGTGCGCATGTATCTGCGCGAGATGGGCACGGTCGAGCTGCTTTCGCGCGAGGGCGAAATCGCGATTGCCAAGCGCATCGAGGCCGGCCGCGAGGCCATGATCGCGGGCCTCTGCGAAAGCCCGCTGACCTTCCAGGCCATCATCATCTGGCGCGACGAGCTCAACGAAGGCAAGATCTTCCTTCGCGACATCATCGATCTCGAAGCGACCTATGCCGGCCCCGACGCCAAGGGCGGCATGAACACCGCGATGATCGCCGGCCCCAACGGTGAGAACGGCGAAGCTTCGGCCGAAGGCGGCCAGGCCGCCGCGACCGGTGCGCCCGCGCATGTCGCGCCGCCCGCAGCTCCGCCGGCGCCGACCCCGTTCCGCGCCGCGCAGCCCGCCCCCGGCGGCCAGGGCGGCGAGGAGAAGGATCCGGGCGAGGCCGCGGCCGAAGCCGACATGGACGAGGACGACGAGTTCGAGAACCAGATGTCGCTCGCGGCCATCGAGGCCGAGCTCAAGCCGAAGGTCGTCGAGATCTTCGACAAGATCGCCGAGAGCTACAAGAAGCTGCGCAAGCTTCAGGAGCAGGACATCCAGAACCAGCTCGAGAGCACCTCGCATGGTCCCTCGCTGTCGCCGCACCAGGAGCGCAAGTACCGCAAGCTCAAGGACGAGATCATCGTCGAGGTGAAGTCGCTGCGCCTCAACCAGGCGCGTATCGACTCACTCGTCGAACAGCTCTACGACATCAACAAGCGCCTCGTCTCGCATGAGGGCCGCCTGATGCGCCTTGCCGACAGCCACGGCGTCGCGCGCGAGGACTTCCTGCGCAACTACACCGGCTCCGAGCTCGATCCGCGCTGGCTCAACCGTGTCTCGAAACTGTCGGCCAAGGGCTGGAAGAACTTCGTCCATCACGAGAAGGACCGCATCAAGGACCTCCGTCACGAGGTGCATCAGCTTGCCGCGCTGACCGGTCTCGAGATCATCGAATTCCGCAAGATCGTGCACTCCGTGCAGAAGGGCGAGCGCGAAGCCCGTCAGGCCAAGAAGGAGATGGTGGAAGCCAACCTCCGTCTCGTGATCTCGATCGCGAAGAAGTACACCAACCGCGGCCTGCAGTTCCTCGACCTGATCCAGGAAGGCAATATCGGCCTGATGAAGGCGGTCGATAAGTTCGAGTACCGCCGCGGCTACAAGTTCTCGACCTACGCGACGTGGTGGATCCGGCAGGCGATCACCCGCTCGATCGCCGATCAGGCGCGCACCATCCGTATCCCGGTGCACATGATCGAGACGATCAACAAGATCGTCCGCACGTCCCGCCAGATGCTCAACGAGATCGGCCGCGAGCCGACCCCGGAAGAGCTCGCCGAGAAGCTCGGCATGCCGCTCGAGAAGGTCCGCAAGGTCCTCAAGATCGCCAAGGAGCCGCTCTCGCTCGAAACCCCCGTCGGTGACGAAGAGGATTCACATCTCGGCGATTTCATCGAGGACAAGAACGCGATCCTCCCGATCGACGCCGCGATCCAGTCCAACCTGCGCGAGACCACCACGCGCGTGCTGGCCTCGCTGACCCCGCGCGAAGAACGCGTCCTGCGCATGCGCTTCGGCATCGGCATGAATACCGACCACACGCTGGAAGAAGTCGGCCAGCAGTTCTCGGTGACGCGCGAACGTATTCGCCAGATCGAAGCGAAGGCGCTGCGGAAGCTGAAGCATCCGTCGAGGAGCCGGAAGCTGCGGAGCTTTCTGGATAACTAATTCGGATCGTCATGCCCGGGCTCGACCCGGGCATCCATCCAGACGAAAACGGCGGGCCGCAAAGCCCGCCGTTTTTCTTTGTACTAGCGCCGGGATTTCCTCGGGGCGATAGTCAGTCGCAAGATACTCGGTGCCGTTGTTTTGCGCCTTCTTTCCGCTTGGTTTCCAACCCCGTCAGGCGATGCCCGACCACCACCTCACCGTCTGGTACAACACCCGCTGCCCCGTCTGCGACGCCGGCATCGACTGGCAGCGCAACAAGCTGCTTGCACCGGTGCGGGCGGGCTCGGTCGAGTTCAAGGATATCAACGAGCAGCCGGATGCGCTGGCGCATTTCGGTGCATCACTTGACGACATCAGGCGGCGCCTGCATGCGACTGATGAGGCCGGCAGGCTCGTCGTCGGCGCGGATGTCGCGATTGCGCTGTGGCGGCTGACGCCAGGCGAGGGGTGGCTTGCTGCGCTGTTCGGCAATCGCGTGGCGCTGCCGTTCACGCGGTTCTTCTACGACCGGTTTGCCGACCTGCTGTTTGCCTGGAACAGATGGCGCGGACGCTGGTGAGCGCCTGCCGACGCCAATTTACTTCTTCTTCGCCCCGACGCGTTCGAGCCGCTTGATCTCGAGCGGCGGGCGGCCACTCTTTTCGGCGATCTCGCGGTCCTGCTCCATGATGAAGCCGCGCGCGGGCTCGTCGCCGTCGAGGCCACCGAGCAGCTCGGCGGGAACGCGGCGGTTGGAGCGCTGGGAATCGTCTTCATAGACGACATTGAAGAAGGCGAATTCGCCTTTGGGATTGGTTCCGGGTTTCTTGGCCATGGCGGCTTGTCGTCGATCAGGGCGCAGCAGTCAAATGACTTCGCGCGTTGCGCACGGCAATAGAAGCGAAACCGATCGGCGGCGTCTCGTCAAAGGGGAGTTTTCAGGATGGAGCGCCCGGCGCTTCAGGTCCGATAAGGACCCTCAATAAACGGCGGGCCGTAAAAGCCCGCCGTTTATTTTTGGCCTTCAGCGTCGCCCGGGGCTGGCAGGGCAACAACCTAAAATAGAATGCTAGTACCATCGCCATGTGATGGCAAGGCAAATCGTGAGGGCATCGATGTCGCAGCGTGCGCATCAGATATGCGTCGATCACGCGTGCCGCTGTCGCGTGTTTCGATCGCAGATAGTTGGACAATCAAAACACTTTATTCACGCTGTTGACGCTTGCGATGCAGCGAGACTTCGTGCGTGACGTGTCGAGTGCGCAGAGTTGCATCTTTTCCAGATGCATGATGGCGCTCATTCAATGCACGTGGAACGAGTTCCACCTTGCACTGCACGTCTCAATGCGTGCGCGGCCGCTGTGCCAGTTCCTGCACGGCGAGTCGCGCGCCGTGTCCGCCGTCGCGCTTGTCGTCATCGTGCTTGTCCTCGTCCTTGCGTCCCTGCGCCATGATCGCGCTGCCCATCGCGGCGGAGCCGAAGGTGATGAGGAAGGAGACGAGCAGGACGAGCAGCGGAATGCCGGGCGAGCGGTCGGCGAAGATCAGCTCGCGCAGATGTCCGGGATTGAGCCAGAGCAGGCCGCCGACGAGCAGCACCGCAGCGCAGGCGCCGATCGCGAGGTTGATGGCGAGCAGGCGGAACAGGGGAATGCGGAGGAGGGAGGAGCGGGTAGGCATGACGATGGCCTCAATGCTGGCTCAACGCGTCGACTGATCGCGCGGTGCAAGCATCGACATTGTAGCGCCATCTCTCTCATCCGTCATTCCGGGGCGCCCAAAGGGCGAGCCCGGAATCCATGGGGCGACAGAGTTGGTGGATGAATGGATTCCGGGCTCGCGCAGCGCGCGCCCCGGAATGACGAGAGCGAGTTACGGCGCCACCAATTCCACCCGCCGGTTCAGCGCGCGGCCGGAATCCGTTGCATTCGAGCCGACCGGTGCCAGCAACCCGACGCCGGCGGTGTGCAGCCTTGGCTGCGCAATCCGAAAGCTCTTCACCAGCTCGGCGGCGACGGCCTCCGCGCGGCGCTTCGAGAGGTCGAGATTGTATTCATAGGCGCCCTGGCTGTCGGTGTGGCCGACGATGAAGACGTTGAGCTGCGGCTGGCTGGTCAGCAGCTTTGCGATCTGCTCCAGCGTCGGGCGGCTCTCGGGTTTCAGCACGGCCTTGTCGGTGTCGAAATAGATGCCGTAGAGCGCGATGTGGCCGGTCTCGCCAAGGCCTTTGGCCATCGCCGCGGCATCGACCATCTTGTTCGCGATCGCCCCGAGCTCGGCGACGGTCACCTGAGCATAGATCTCCTGGTTGTTCTGGCTGACGATGACGCTGGCATAGGTCTCGCGGCCGCCCTCGGTCTTGCGGCCGGCGAAATAGCGGTAGTTGAAGCCGTCGACCCACATCTGCGGCACCGGCAGCGTGTCGATGGCCTCCGTGAACGGAATGGCGCCGCAGGCGTCGGTGTCGCAGGCGAGCAGCGTCTCGAAGCCGGCCTTCGCAAGCTGCGTCTCGAAATTGCGGGAGACTTCGAGGATCGAGGGGCCGGGATTGGTGCGGTAGGCGATGCGGAAGATCCGGCCCTCGAGCCGCCGTGCGTCGGTCGGCTGGCCGTCCTTGAAGGCCGCCGCCTGCATCCGCGCCGCGTCAAAATCCTTCACGACATAGCCGGTGATGACGCTGCCGGCGAAGCGGCCGATGCCGGGATAGTCGCGGCCGCCTGCGGCATCGCGCGTCTGCGCGGAGGCGGCGGTCGGGAGCGAGAGCAAAGCGAGCACAACAAGCATCCGGTGCGGAATGGGCATGGTCATCTCGATCGGTTGGGGACAGGGTGAGCGCTGCCCTTTAGTCGCGCAGAGGACGTGATCGGTTCTGGTGCGATCGGTTCTGGCGAGGTTTTGCCGCTTTGACGCGAATCCGGTTCCCGGGCATGATTGCCTGCTGATTTCCCCCGCATCGCCCCCAAAGGATATTCCCACATGCTGAGACCGCTTCTCGCCGCCGCCGTCGTCGTCTGTTGGGCCGGCGGGTCGGCTGAGGCCGCGCGCTGCGGCGGCGACTTCAACAGCTTCGTCGCCAGCATGACCTCGGAAGCACAGGCCGCCGGCGTCTCGGGAAGCGTGACCAGCGCGGCCTTCAGCGGCATCACCCAGGACGGTGCCGTGCTCGCCTTCGACCGGCGCCAGCGCTACACCTTCAACAAGAGCTTTGAGCAGTATGTCTCGACCCGTGTCGGCCCGGGCCGCATCAACGGCGGCAAGGCGCTGCTGCAGCGTCACGCCGCGCTGCTCTCGCGCATCGAGCAGCAGTTCGGCGTGCCCCGCTACATCCTGGTCGCGATCTGGGGGCTGGAGAGCGATTTCGGCAAGGGCGACATCGGCAAGCTGCCGGTGATCCGCACGCTGGCGACGCTGGCGCATGATTGTCGCCGCACCGATCTGTTCCAGGGCGAGCTGCTCGCCGCGCTCAAGATCGTGCAGCGCGGCGACCTGCCGCTGCGCGATCTCATCGGCGCCTATGCCGGCGAGATCGGCCAGACCCAGTTCCTGCCGTCGTCCTACATCAAATACGGTGTCGATTTCGACGGCGACGGCCATGTCGACCTCCGCCACAGCGTCCCCGACGTGCTCGCCTCCACCGCCAACCTGCTCCACACCAACGGCTTCAAGATGGGCCAGCCCTATGGCGAAGGCACCGCCAATTTCGAGGCGATGCGGGAGTGGAACAGGGCGGTGGTCTACCGCAAGACCATCGGCTATTTCGCGGATCGGCTGGCGGGGCAGTGAGGGCGGGCGTTGCGGCCAGCCACACCGTCATTGCGAGCGTAGCGAAGCAATCCAGAATCCCTCCGGAGAGACAGTCTGGATTGCTTCGTCGCTGCGCTCCTCGCAATGACGGTGGAGAGACATTGTCGCGTCTAACCTCACTTCCCCTTCGCCATCCTCTCCAGCTTGCGCTGCAGCGGGGCCCAATAGGTCCCCGGGCGGAAGCGCTGCAAAAGGTCCATGAAGCGGGCGTCGTTGCCGATCAGGATACGCGGCTCGTTCTTCTCGATGCCCTTGATGATGCGCAGCGCGGCATCCTTCGGCGTCGTCTTCGCCGCGATCTCGAACCGCTCGATCATTTGCGAGCGCCGTTCATTGTCGGTGATGCCGATCCCGGTGCGCGAATTGCGCGCGATCGCGGTGGCGATGCCGCCGGGATGCACCACCGACAATTTGACGGGACTGCCCGCAACCGCAAGCTCATGCCGCACGCTCTCGGAGAACCCGCGCACCGCGAATTTGGCCGCTGCATAGGCCGATTGTCCGGGCGGCGCGATGATGCCGAAGATCGACGAGACGTTGACGATATGCGCCTCCGGCAGTGTCTTCAGATGCGGCAGGAAGGCGCGCGTGCCGTGCACCACGCCCCAGAAATTGATGTCGAACAGCCAATCCATCTGCGCCTGGTCGATCTCCTCGAAGGTACCCAGCAGCGCCACGCCGGCATTGTTGATGACGATGCCGAGCTGCGGATGCGCGGTCGTCGCATCATGCGCGAACTGTGCGATGTCGCCGGCCTCGCTGACATCGACGCGGTGAACGGTCACCTTGCGCTGCTTGCCGATCTCGTCAGCGAGCGTCTTCAGCCCGGCTTCGTCGCGATCGGCGAGCGCGAGGTCGCAGCCTCGGCTTGCCAGTTCGATCGCCAGTGCGCGGCCGATGCCGCTCGCAGCTCCCGTGATAGCGGCGGCGCCGCGAATCGCAGTCATGGGTGGCTCCCTCGATCCCAAATGGAACTTCAATGTACATATTTTCAGTTTGGAACCGAACCATATCGCCTCTCGTCCCCTTAACTCTCGTCACCTGAAGCGGATGCGAGCATTGGAGCAGCCAAATGGGACAGGCCCAGCCATATCAAGCGACCGCGTTGATCGTTGAGGACGACGCCATGCAGCGGGAAATGCTGAGTCTCCTGCTTGAAGAGAGCGGGTACCGGGTCATCCAGTGCGAGAGTGCGGAAGCCGCCGAGCGTGTGCTGGAGAAAAGCGCGGGCGCGCTGTGCCTGATGCTGACGGACGTGCAACTCGCCGGCCGCATGAACGGCGTCGAGCTGGCGCACGTCGCCAAGGACCGTAACCCAAAGCTCGACGTCGTCGTGACCTCCGGCCGTCCCCTCATGCAGCCCTTGCCGGATGGCGCCAAATTCTGGGCCAAGCCCTGGGCGCCGCTGGATGTGCTGCGGGAAGCAGAGATCGCCCAGCTGAATTGACGGGCGCGCGCTGACCGGGTCGTGACTTCTCGGCAAGCGCCCGGGATGGTAGGGACGAGGCATGTCCTGGTCCTTCCTGCTCACCTCGCTGATCGTCGTCGCCTCGCCCGGCACCGGCGTGCTCTACACCCTCGCCGCAGCGCTCACCCGCGGCTCGCGCGCCAGTATCGCGGCGGCGTTCGGCTGCACGCTCGGGATCGTGCCGCATATGATCGCGGCGATGCTGGGCCTTGCCGCCGTGCTCCACACCAGCGCGCTCGCCTTCGCCGCGCTGAAATGGGGCGGCGTGCTCTATCTGCTCTATATGTCCTGGCAGGCGCTGCGCGAGACCGGGGCCCTCGCGGTCGAGGGCGACATCAAGGAGCGGTCGGGCGGCCGCGTCATCGTCACCGGCTTCCTGATCAACATCCTCAATCCGAAACTGTCGATCTTCTTCCTCGCCTTCCTGCCGCAGTTCATCGCGGTGGACGAGGCCCATGTGCTGGCGCGGATGCTGGAATTGAGCGGCGCCTTCATGGCGATGACGCTCGCCGTGTTCGTCGTCTACGGCCTCTGCGCCGCCTCGGTGCGCGAGCGCGTCATCTCCCGTCCCCGCGTGATGGCCTGGCTGCGCCGCAGCTTCGCGGCGGGGTTTGCAGCGCTCGGCGCCAAGCTGGCGTTTGCGGAGCGGTAGGACACGCTGGCATCCGCGCCTCTGACACGCGTCCAATAAAAAAGCGGGCCTCGCGCCCGCCACCTTCAAACCAACCTTGTCTGATGCCCGGGCGGAGCGAAACTCCACCCGGGCAAAGAATATGCTGCGTTACTTCTTCTTGGCGGCCTTCTTGGCCTTTTTCTTCGTCGCCTTCTTCGCCTTCTTCGCTTTCTTAGCCATAGTATCCTCTCAAGGGTTCATGGTTAAACGCGACACGAGGGATGCTCGGCGGAGGGCCAGCCTCGCAACATCCTCGATGACAAACTCAGCAGATTCGGAGGTTTCTGCCCCGTGCTGTCACATCCGTGTCATCGTGTTATCCACAGCTCAGATGCGTTTTTCGGTGATTTCTGCCCGCGAATCCGCATCGAAGCGTCGTCCGCGACATGCCTAACGATCCGACAACGCGCGCGCCGCGTTCATGAATCCAAAACCAAGGGCGCGCTTTGACGGATCGCAGTGAGACTCCGTTAAGTGCAACCCGCGCATTGTTCTCCGCAAGAAAACGGGGACGGGTCATGGACGAACGGGTGCCACAGGTGGGGGGCGGGACGCTGCGCGTGCTGCCGGCGCCATGCTGAACGTACCGACACTCTGGACGGTGTTCGTCGTCAACTTCCTGGCGCTCGGCCTGATCTGGGCCTACGTCATCCGCTCCTATCCGAAATTCGCGGCCGCGCGGTTCTGGATGGCATCCTCCTTCGTCGGCGCCGCGGGCGCGATGACGGCGCTGGCGCGCCTGTTCGTCTCCTCTCCTTGGCCGCTCCTGTCCGGCGCTGCCGGCGTCATCGCCGCGAGCTGCCTCGCCGCCATGGGCATCCAGCGCTTCTACGATCGGCCGGTGTCCTGGCGCCTCATGACTGCGACGGGCGCCGTGAGCCTCGCCGGTGTCGTGGTCTTCATGATCGGCTTCGAGCACATGCAGCTGCGCATGCTCTGCTACACGGTTGGCCAGGCGCTGCCGCTGGTGCTGGCGCTGCGCCTGCTGCTGTGGCCGCCGGAAGGCCGCGCCAGTCCGGGCGCCAAGCTGTCCGCCATCGTGATCCTGAGCATCATCGCGATCTTCCTGGCCCGCGCGGTCGGCAATCTGCTCGGCTATGATTTCTCGGCAAGCGCCGGCGGCCAGACCCACGCGGTCATGGTGCTGGGGCTGCTGTTCCTGTCGATGACGCTCAATTTCGGCTTCCTGCTGATGGCGATGGATCGCCTGCGGGGCGAGGTCGCCGACCTCGCGCTGCTCGACGATCTCACCGGCGTCGCCAACCGGCGGCATCTGTTGCAGCGCCTGTCCGAGGAATGCGCCCGTTCGGAGCGCAGCGGCGAGCCGTTCTCGCTGCTGGTGATCGATCTCGACGGCTTCAAGACCATCAACGACACCCATGGCCACGCTGCGGGCGACGCCTGCCTGCGGCACTTCACCCTGATGGCGCAGACGCGGCTGCGGCCCGGCGATATGCTCGCCCGCACCGGCGGCGACGAGTTCTGCGTCGTGCTGCCGTCCTCCTCCTTGCGCGAGGCGGCCGCGATCGCCCGCCGCGTGCTCGAGGTCTGCCGCCAGGACGCTGCAAGCTGCACCGCCAGGGACATCCCGATCGCGATCTCGATCGGCGTCGCCGAGTGGGACCGCGGCATCGGCCAATTCCCGGACCGGCTGATCGCGCATGCCGACCACGCCCTCTATGCCGCCAAGAAGAACGGCAAGAACGATTTTGCCGTCTACGATCCGGCGCCGCCGCTGTTGCCGGCGCCGGGCGGGTTTGGCGAAGCCGCGCGCACATTCGCGCAGGATCTTGTTGTTTGATCCATCGGGAAAACCGCCGCGCACTTTTCCGGATCATGCTGTAGGCTTGGGGTCCGCTCCTGGACCCGCATGATGATGTCTCGCCTGTTCGCGGCACTTTTCGCCGCCTTTCTGATCGCCCCCGCCGCCGCAACCGACGCCGAGCTCGCAAAACTCGCGCGCAGCCCCGGCACGCCCGACATTCCCGGCCTGAAGATCGTCTGGCTCGCGCCATGGAGCGATGTCCGGAACGCCCATCCGTGGCGCAACATCATCGTGCACCAGACCGAGGGCCCGACAGGTTCGGCCCGTGGTGGCGCGGCGGAGCAAGCGAAGAACCCGACGCGTCGCGGCGTCACGGTGTGGGTCGAGACCGACGGCACGGTCTATTGGGCGGTTGCGGAGAATTTGGTGCCGACCCATGGCGACGGCGCCAACCGCAACGACAACAAGTACATCGACAACAAGCCGACCTATCGCCAGGTCGTGCGCGACAACTCGATCGGCGTCGAGTTCGCGGGCAATTATCCTGACGTCACCGCAGGTCCCACCGAGGCACAGGTCGCGGCGTGGAAGATCCTCGTGAAGGTGCTGCGCGCGCGCTACGACATTCCGCTCGACCACGTCTACGCGCACAACTGGATCGACTACAAGGACGCCCGCTATTGCGAGGGCTGCTGGCTCGCGACGCTGGCGCGGACCTGGGGCGAGTAGGATAGCGGGGGCGGCGCTCTTCCTTCTCCCCTTGTGGGAGAAGGTGGCGCGAAGCGCCGGATGAGGGGTTGTCTCAGAGAACTCTATTGCGGGAGATTCGCCCGCGGAGAGATACCCCTCACCCGTCTCGCCGCTATCGCGGCGAGCCACCCTCTCCCGCAAGGGGAGAGGGGAAGTTCACACCGCCTCCGACATCCACCCGAAGAACCGCTGCATCAATCCGGGCCGCCGTGGAAGCTCCGGCGGCCCGTCTGCGGCCAGCACGCGTTTGAAGAAGTAGTCGAGAAACACCATGTCGTTCGGCTCGGTGACCGTGAAGGTCTCCTCTCCGAAATACACGCTGTAATTAAAGAAGAACGGACCCATGATCGGGATCGTCGCCGTGCTCGCATAGTCCTTGGAGATCACGAACTCCGCGGGATCGAGCCCGTGCTCGCGCATCGCTCGCTCGACCAGCGGCAGCTTGCGCATGAACTGGGCGGAGAAGCCGCCGACGGTGGATTGCAGGATGATCGACACGACGCGTCCATTCGCTTGTTGTCGTCGGTCCGGTCTTGGTGGGTCGGTTGACCGGACGCGCGGGTTCAAGGCAAGCTCGTTCTACGTCAGTCAAGCGGGAGGGGACTGTGATGGCCGTCTCATTCGGCAGCACGGCGCACATCGAGCTGCGCCGGACATCGCTGCGGGCCTTGCGCGCGTTTGGCGTGATGCCGGCGATCGTGCTGTCACTCTGCGCCTCGCTGCTGGTCGCGCTGGAGGCGCCGAGCAAGCCGTTCCTCGACAAGAACAGCTTTTATCTCGCCTCGGCTGGTTTTCGCGTCCAGGTCGCCAACGACGCCGCGGGCCAGAAGGCGCTCCGCGCGCTGCCGCCGCATCGCTTCGTGATGCATGGCAACGGCGGCAACGTCCGCTACCTCTATGCCGAGCCGCTGCACTGCGTCTGCATCTTCATCGGCACGCAATCAGCATACGAGGCCTATCGCGGCATGCTCAGCCGCGGCGCCGATCAACCCGATGTCGTCTCCGCCGACTACAAGACGCAGGCCAGCGCTTTGCTCGACGAGACCCCGGCGCAACTGGAAGACCAGGTCGAGCCGGATTCGCTCGCGGATTATTTTCGGCCGTTTTATTGAGGGGCAGTCGAGCAGCATTCGCGCTGATAGCGGCGCCCACAACTGATAGCGGCACCCACAACTGTCATCGCCCGGCTCGACCGGGCGATCCAGTATTCCAGAGGCCTGCGTTGGAGAGCTCGCTTCTGCCACGTCCGCCGCGGAGTACTGGATGCCCGCTTTCGCGGGGCATGACACCGAGGGTGGAGCGGCGCTTTCTCACAAGAGGAGAGGGGGCATCACGCGCATCCAACAAAAAAGCCGGCGTTGCCGCCGGCTTTCCGTCTCTTGTCGATCCGCCAATTCCTGGCGCTAGAACCCTGCGCTTAATGCGCGGCTTCCAGCGCGGCCTGTTCCTGCCTTGCGATCGTGCCCTTGACCGCGGACTGCACCTTCTCGAAGGCGCGGACCTCGATCTGGCGGACGCGCTCGCGCGACACGCCGAACTCGGCGGCAAGGTCTTCCAGCGTCATCGGCTCATCGGCGAGGCGGCGGGCCTCGAAGATGCGGCGTTCGCGCGGGTTGAGCACGCCCATGGCGCCATTCAGCGCGTCACGGCGGTGATCATACTCCTCGTGCTCAGCCATCATGGCTTCCTGGTTGGGCGTATTGTCGACCAGCCAGTCCTGCCATTCGCCGGCTTCGCCGTCGTCGCGGATCGGAGCATTGAGCGACGCGTCGCCACCGAGGCGGCGGTTCATGTCGATCACGTCCTGATCGGTGACGCCGAGACGCTTGGCAATGATCTTCACCTGGTCGGGGCGGAGATCGCCCTCGTCCAGCGCGTTGATCTTGCTCTTCGCCTTGCGCAGGTTGAAGAACAGCTTCTTCTGGTTCGCGGTGGTGCCCATCTTCACGAGCGACCAGGAACGCAGGATGTACTCTTGAATCGACGCCTTGATCCACCACATCGCGTAGGTGGCGAGACGGAACCCCTTCTCGGGTTCGAAACGCTTCACCGCCTGCATGAGGCCGACATTGCCTTCCGAGACGACCTCGGAGATTGGCAGGCCGTAGCCGCGATAGCCCATGGCGATCTTGGCCACGAGGCGGAGATGGCTGGTGACGAGTTGGTGTGCCGCGTCGCGATCGTCATGCTCGCGCCAACGCTTGGCGAGCATGTATTCCTGCTGGGGTTCCAGCATCGGGAACTTGCGAATTTCGGCGAGGTAACGGGATAGGCCGGATTCCCCATTCAGGATCGGCAGAGCAGCGGTACGGGCCATTGTGAAGCCCCTCCAAAGGTTCAGGCCCCCGATAGCGGCGGGCCAGGCAGACGACCGCTTTGTCAAAGCCGGCCGGGCTGCGATGTTCCGTTGGTCATTTCCAACGCAGGCGCAATATACCCCATGAGGGGGCAAAAAGGGAAGGATTGCTGACGTCACGTCCCCGTGTGGCAGCTATAACTTTTTGTAATGTCACGCTTTTCTCAAAGGGCCTGCGTCATAGCGCCGCTTTGAGGGAGCCTTCCAGGAGAAGCAAATCCTCCGGCAGAGGCGCTTCCCAGTGAAGAAGTTCTCCGGTCCGGGGGTGCTCGAGTACCAGCAAATAAGCATGCAGGGCTTGCCGCCCCAGGGCGGCCAGGGCGGCCTGCGACTCGGGGCCGAGCTGGTTCGCCTTGGTCTTGAAATGGGGGCCATAGACCGCATCGCCCATCAGGGGATGGCCGATATGGGCGAGGTGGACGCGGATCTGGTGGGTGCGTCCGGTCTCGAGCTCGCAGCCGAGCAGGGCGGCGATCGGCTTGCCGTCGCGTCCCGTAAAACTCTCCAGGATCTCCCAATGGGTCACGGCCTCGCGGCCGCCCTGGCGCACGGCCATCTTCTCGCGGGCATGCGGATGGCGGTCGATCGGCGCATCGACGGTGCCGCGATGCCGGTTCGGCACCCCCCAGGCGAAGGCCATGTAGCCGCGCCGCATCGCGCCGGTCCGGCCGTGGTCGGCGAACTGCGCCGACAGCGAGGCGTGGGCGAGGTCGTTCTTGGCGACCACCATCAGCCCGGTCGTGTCCTTGTCGAGCCGGTGCACGATGCCGGGCCGGCGCACCCCGCCGATGCCCGACAGCGAGGTCCCGCAATGGGCGATCAGCGCGTTAACCAGCGTCCCGGTCTCGTGCCCGGCCGCGGGGTGCACCACGAGGCCCTTGGGCTTGTTGATGACGATGATGTCGTCGTCCTCGAACACGATATCGAGGGCGATCTCCTCGCCCTTGGGCTCAGGCGGGGCCGCTTCCGGCACGTCGATTATGATCGTATCGCCGGATGCGACGTGATAAGCGGGGTCGCGGACCTCGCTGGCCTTCAGGCTCACGGCGCCCGCCAAAATCAGGGCTTTCAGCCTTGATCGCGACAGGTCCGGCAGGCGCGCCGCGAGCACGCGGTCGAGCCGGGCCGAACCCTCGTCGCCCTCGACCACGACCTCCAACCTCTGCGCAGAGCCAAAGCTTTCCATGACGACGTCTGATACCGCTGTTCCCGAACCGACCCCCGAGCAGGCCGCGCTGTTCGCGCGGGTGCGTCGGATGATGCTGATCGCGGGGTTGACCACGACGCTGGCCGTCTGCGCCGTCCTGATCGCCGTGGGCTACCGCCTTTTCAAGTCGGAGGGAAGGGCGGTGGACACCGCAGGCGACGTCACCGCTACCCTGCCCAAGGGCGCCAGGATCGTCGCGACCGGGGTCGCCGGCGACCGCCTCGTGATCACGCTCGATATCGGCGGGGTCACCGAGATCCGCACCTTCGACGCCCGCACCCTGAAGCCGGCCGGAAAGCTGAAATTTGCCAATGAGCCGTAAAACGGCCGATCGGTCCCTTGCGGCGGACAAATTTCGCGGCTATTGGCTAGCCCACACGCTCCCTTCGTCTAGCGGTTAGGACGCGGCCCTCTCAAGGCTGAAACAGGGGTTCGATTCCCCTAGGGAGCGCCATGCCCCCCTGTTCTTGCCCGACCTTAAACGGTTCGGACACGTGCAGTTGTGCCGGGCGCGGAGCGCATCAGCCGAATAATCAGTTTTTCCGCTTCTACAACGAGGAAGAACACGAAGCCTCCGAGTAAGAGCCAAGGCCATATGCGGAGTGGTATTGCTTCGGTCTCGAAGAGGACCTGCAGTGGCGGCGCGTAGGTAAACAAAAGCTGCAAGATCAAAACCGCGCCGATGCCCAGAGGCAAGTACTTGTTGTCCAGATGCGCCCGCAGGGACAGCGAGGATCCAACCTTGTAGCGGCTATTGAGCAGGTAGAAAATTTGACCGATGACGAGTGCATTCACGGCGACGGCCCGGGCAAGCGCATCCGATGCATTCTTTTCCTTCATCCAGAAGAACGCGCATAAGGTCAGTGCGAGCAGCGCCAGGCCGACGAAGACGACACGCCAAACTCCGAAAGCATCCAGTATCGGAAGATCGACCACGCGTGGTGATCGTTGCATGACATCAAGCTCGTGTGGTTCGAAGGAGACGACGAGTCCGAGCGCTACGGACGTCACCATATTCACCCAGAGTATCTGAGGCGCTGTGATCGGCGCTGTGAAGCCGACGAAAATGGCCACCATGATGACGAGCGCCTGGGCCACGTTTGTCGGCAGCATGAACAAGATTGCCTTTTCGATGTTATTGTAGACCGTGCGCCCTTCCTTGACCGCCGCCGTGATAGAGGCGAAGTTGTCGTCGGCAAGCACCATTTCGGCCGCCTCTTTGGTAACCTCGGTCCCCTTGATTCCCATCGCAACTCCGATGTCGGCTTTCTTGAGTGCGGGCGCGTCGTTCACACCGTCTCCCGTCATCGCTACGACCTGCTTATTCGCCTGAATCGCCTTCACGAGACGGAGCTTGTGCTCGGGGCTTGCTCTTGCAAACACGTCGACGTCACGGACGCGCTCCTGCAATGTGGCGGTGTCCATGTCCTCGATTTCGGCCCCGGTGATCGCGGTCTTCCCATCGCCAATGCCCAACATCTTTGCGATCGCGGCGGCGGTAATCTTGTGATCGCCGGTGATCATCGTGACGCGGATGCCGCCGCCATGGCACTCCTTGACGGCTTCGATGGCTTCCTCACGCGGCGGATCCAGCAAGCCAATCAGCCCGAGCAGAACCAGGTTCTTCGGTAGATCCGCCGGACCAAGACTCCCGGCCTTGACCGCTGGCTGTTCCAACCATGCCAAGGCCAGCACGCGTTCCCCCTGCGCGGCGAGCATGTCCGACATCCGCAGCCAATATTCACGCTGGATTGACGCAGGCGCGTCGGCCTGCTGCCGGTCGCAATGTTCCAGGATGATTTCCGGGGCCCCCTTGACCAGGAGCATCTGCTTCCCGGCACTATCCTCGTTCAAGGTGGCCATGAATTTGTGTTCGGATTCGAACGGGATGATATCGATCCGGCGATACGCCGACTGCTCGGCCTGCCGCTCAAGCCCGATTTTTGCGGCAAACGGATACAACGCACCTTCAGTCGGATCGCCCTCCACCTTCCAAACGCCCTGCTGCTCGAGCAGTTCGGCATCATTGCAAAGCATGGACACGCGGCCCATCAGTGTCAAAACCGGATCTTCGCCGGAGGGCTTCCCATCCTTCATGATCTGCCCAGCTGCAGCGTAGCCCTGGCCAGTGACACTGTAAGTCGTTCTCCCCGTGACCGCCGAGACGACCATCATCTCCATGAGTGTGAGGGTGCCGGTCTTGTCAGAGCAAATCCGGGATACCGAACCGAGTGTCTCGACTGCCGGGAGGCGCCGGATGATGGCGTGGCGTTGGGCCATCCGCTGAACGCCGATTGCCAGCGTGACGGTGATAAGAGCTGGCAAGCCTTCCGGAATGACGGACACGGCGATACTGACGACGGCCTGGAAGATGTCCACAAAGGGCATCTCCCGCACCCATCTGCCGAAGGCGAACACGATAACGCTCACCACGGCTATCACCGCAGTGATCGCGTATCCGAATTTCTTGATCTGACGTAGTAGCGGCGTTTCGAGCGCGCTGACGGCCGACATCATCTGGTTGATGCGGCCCAATTCCGTATTGGCCCCGGTGGCGACAACCACGCCGGTGCCGCGTCCGGATGCGACCAGCGTTCCGGAGAAGGCCATTCCTTCTCGATCTCCGATGGTTGCTCTTTCTGCGACCGGCTCCGTGGTCTTGTCGATGGGGACCGACTCGCCAGTGAGCGCAGCCTCTTCAGTTCGCAGGTTTTTCACCTCCACGAGGCGCAAATCTGCTGGGATCTTGTCGCCGGATTCGAGAAGCACGATGTCGCCCGGGACCAGATCCTCGGATGGGACCAGGCGGGTTTCGCCGCCGCGCAAGGTTCGAGCTTCCGCAGACAGCATGTTGCGGATCGAGTTCAACGCCTCCTCCGCTTTTCCTTCCTGGAAAAAGCCGAGCAATGCATTGAGAACAACCACAGCCAGAATGATCGACGCGTCGAGCCACAGACCGACCATCAGCTTGACGAAACCGGCACCAAGCAAAACGTAGACGAGGATGTTGTTGAACTGCAGCAAGAACCGCATCAACGGCCCTTGCTTGCGACCCTCGGGCAACCTGTTGCGACCATACTTCTCGAGTCGTTGCTGAACACTCGTCGCGGAAAGGCCGGACTGAAGGTTGCTATCGAGGCGCCGCACGATCTCATCAGCTGCAACGGCATGCCATGGCGTTAGGTCGATCGGTGATCCGGTCTTGGCTTGAGGATTCATGGCCGCAATCCCGTTTTCATCAGGTATCTGAGTTCGGGCAGTCCAGTTCAATCCGGCGTGCGGCCACCGAACGGCCGCCGAGGCGATCGCAGAAGCCTGTTTCAAAACAACCTTATCAGAAAGGCCGATGAAGCGGCACGATGAAGGGCCGCCACGAAGCACAACCGATGGGACGCGGATGCGGCACGCAATGCTGCGGCGCGGTAACCTATGGCACGGCAGTCACGGGTTAGAGTGGCTTGCCAGACTGTTTGCGCGCTTGGGCTTCAGGTAGCGCCGCGGTTGCGCTGCAGCTTGTAAAGCCGCACTTGGAGCCGCAATATCCGTAGCTGAATCCGGCCAATCACGTATCGCAGTCCAGCAGTTCGGGGGAAGGGGGGCCGATGAGTGTCAACGACGAGCCGATGGAGAGTAAGGAATATGATAAAGCGCTCCGCGCCCTGCAGGTGGAGCTATGCGCGCTGCAGGACTGGGTCAAGAAAAAGGGTCTGCGCGTCGTCATAGTCTTTGAGGGCCGCGATGCCGCCGGCAAGGGTGGCATCATCAAGGTGATCACCGAGCGCGTCAGCCCGCGTGTATTTCGGGTCGTCGCACTGCCAGCGCCGTCTGATCGCGAGAAGTCGCAGCTATACATGCAGCGCTACATCCAACACTTCCCTGCCGCAGGTGAAATCGTAATTTTCGATCGCAGCTGGTACAATCGGGCTGGCGTCGAATACGTGCTGGGCTTCTGTACGAAGGCGCAGCATGAGCATTTTCTCAAAATCTGTCCCGAGTTCGAGATGTATGTCGTCGACGATGGCATCCTGCTGATCAAGTACTGGCTGGAAGTAAGTGACGAGCAGCAGAAGCGCCGTTTCGAGGCTCGCATCACAGATCCGCTGCGCCATTGGAAGCTGAGCCCGACCGATCTGTACTCGCGGAGCAGATGGTTCGAATATTCCCGGGCCCGCGACACCATGTTCGCGGCGACTGATACGAAGTACGCCCCTTGGTATATTGTACCCTCCGATGACAAGCGTCGAGCTCGCCTGAATTGCATCAGTCACCTCGTCAGTGCGATTCGATTTCCGAAGCTGCCAGAAACCAAAGTGAAACTTCCCAAGCGCTCAGCCAAAGGCGCTTACGACGATCGGGCAACGCTGAAGGGCAGGCGCTTTGTGGAACAAAAATACTAGGGCGCCGCCGGGAATCACATTCGTTACTTGACGTCTTCCGCCAGCTGAGATGCCGAACGCCAGGCGTGATGAGTGATTGCATCGAGGCGCCGCACCGTGTCTACACGAGCCATGGCCTCGCTCGCTGTCATTGACCCGTTGGCGATCGCGCTCAGTGTCGAAACCCGATGATCCTTCTGCAACGCGCGTAAGTCTTTCGCGCATTGCTCCAAGTGAAGAAGGACGTTTTGTGTTGGGGCAGTGATCTGCATGTCCAATGACTGCGACGATGATGGCTCACGCCGTGGTTCACCGTCGAGAGAAACGCCAGGCGCAGCAGCAACGTGCGCCGCAATCTCCGCGGCGCACTTTAGCGCGTCCGCGCTGAGCTGAGCGGCTTGTCCTACTCCATCGCGTACAGTCCAGGTGCCCGTTTCGGCGGCGACCTCGGCCAAGCGGGACGCATGATCCAACGCATGCATGGTGATCGTGAGCCTGCGTTGCTCGGCCGGCGATTCCGGTGGCCCACTCACTTCGCACATGAATTCTTGCGCCTGGCCTAGCGCCTCAGCTGCCTCTTTCGCCGACGACGTTACCTTGTCGGGCGACCCGGTTCCCCCGAGAACCCCACCGAGCGATTGGCACACTGTCGCCAGAGCGCGCGCAACCGTTCGCCGCACGGCCTCCTCGGCGGCGATCGGAACAGTCAGTGCCGATGGATCAAGGCAACGCGTCAGCGCAAGGTTTCGATCCGGAAGCATGCGCTCGACAAAGCGCGTGAAACTGTCGATGACCGGCAGCAGGACCATGACCCCGATAATATTGTAGGCCGTGTGATACCCGGCCAGCAGCGTCACTCCGTCGATTGTATTTGACGCGCGGACGAGAAGAGGAGTGACGATCGGGAACAAGAGCAAAGCGATCACCGCGGCGATCAGCTTGAACAGGATATAAGCCACTGCCAGTCTCTTGGCGGTCGCACTCGCACCGATCGCTGCCATTGCCGAACTTGTCGCTGTTCCGATGTTCTGACCGATAATGAGTGCGCACGCCTGATCGAGTCCGACTGCTCCCGCATAGTGAGCCGATAAGGTCAGAGCGATGGAAGCCGTGGATGACTGCATCACCGCAGTCATGGCCAGCCCGACCAAGACCAAAGCCAAAACACCGAGCATGCCGGACCACCAAGCCGCGCCCGGGGCCGCGAGAACTGTTGGAAGGTCTGCGGGGTTCAATCGTTCCGCCAGGCCGCCCATGCCCTGCTGCAACGTCGTTAGCCCGAACAGGACCAGAGCAAAGCCGGCGAGCGCAGCACCGGCACCGGCAATTCGCCCGCTGCCCAGCAGCTTGACCAGTGCGCCAACAAAGATCATCGGCAGCGCCGCCGCCGTCAGTGAAACGCGAACGCCAATCAGCGCGACCAGCCAACCGGTGCCTGTCGTTCCGACATTCGCGCCAAAGACCAAGCCTAATCCCTGAGGAAAGGTAAGTAAGCCCGCACTGACGAGTCCGATGGTTGTCATCGTCGTTGCGCTCGAAGATTGGACGATCAGCGTCGCGATGGCGCCCCAGAAGGCACCGCGAAGCGGCGTAGCTGCAGCCTTCCCCAGCACCGTACGCAATGCAGAGCCGGCCATCGCCTTGAGCCCGTCGGTCATGACGGTCATGCCAAGCAGAAACAGGCCTACCCCGCCCATGATCGAAATTGCCGTCGACATGACCGCTTAACCCGGAGTGAGAGGTCTGGCTCGTCGAGATGGTGATGCTAGGAGGCAAAGCGGATGACATCTATAGATATCTCCCGCCGCTGATACCGACCGCTGCCCGATGCGCTGCGATCGTCCAGAACTTTCCAGTCAATAGCCGGAGACTGGCTTCGGCTTTCTGGTTGCAGCGCGAACGGTTTTCAGATCCGAAGAATCGCCGACGGAAATCAGGCGAGGGCAAATCATCGTTGTGTTGAATTATATAGTAATTTCAACATGATAAGAGTATCAGTCTTGTTCTGGGTGGCGCGCCAGATACGCGATCACGACATTGTCGGATGCGGCTTCGCTTTCGGGGGCGCCATGTCGTGCAGCATTTGATCGACCGCACACCGCATCGGCGGAGTGCGATGGTTCCTTGTCAAACGCATGGCTCGGGCCCCGCTCGACGTCAGATCGAGCGGTGATCGCGAGAGGAGCCCTGGCCGCATTTCAGTGGTGCGCCGAAACACTCCGGACCGTTTCGGTCAGCATGTCACCTGACGCGGAACGGCCGATGTCACCCAGACTGATGATGCCGACCATCCGCTTGCTTTTGTTGATCACCGGCAGCCTGCGGACCTGCAGCTTCTCCATATGATGCATCGCCTTTGCGAGGTCATCGTCCTCCCGGCAGCAATGGATGCCTTCAGTCATCACATCGCGCGCCGTCGCGCGGACGGCATCGAAGCTGTGGCTTGCGAGCCCTTTGCAGACGATATCGCGGTCGGTCACCATCCCGACCAGCTTGTCGTCCTCGCCAACCGGAATGCAGCCGATGTCATGCGCCCGCATCAATTTGGCGAGTTCGGTGAGAGGGGTGTCGGGGCTGACCCAGTCGACACCCTTGTGCATCACGTCTTTGACTTTCATGGCGAGCCTCCGTTCCTGGGTTTCAGGTGCATTAACTTCGCGATCCGGGTTCCCGCCCGGGATCGCAAAGGCAGCGGGCAGTGCACAAAATCCTCGGTCGTGCGCGCTGAAGCGCCCGTGCGGCGCGTCGGCCGTCAGGCGCACGAACTGCGCGTGACCCATATGGAGCAGCGTCTCATGATCGCCGGCTTCCATATAGATGTCCGGCTGTGCCGCGATGCTGTCGTCGACGATGATATCCAGCCCGTAGCATTTGCCGACGGCAGGAACTGCACCGTGTGCACAGTCGCTGAACAGCCGATTGATCTCGGTTTCGTCGGCCATGTGGACATTGTCGCCGAGACTTGTCCTCAGGTCCGACAGGCGGAGGTGATGCGATGCGGGCAAGATGGCCAGCATGTATTCGCCGTCGCGCCGCAACACGATGCTCTTGGCGAGGCGATCGCCCGGGATATGGCATGCCTCGGCCGTTCGCGCGGACGTCATGACAAGTTCGTGCGGGATCACCTCGTATTGGATGTTTTCAGCGGCCAGGTATTTCTGGAGCGTGGGAGCAATGGCCATGACATCACCTCCGATGCTGGATGCAACCATCCACCGTAGGGGCATATCGGCAGCCTCTCGCGATACGATGGGCGGCTGCGTGACTATAGACCCAACATAGGTCTTCCATCCGCAATTATATACGGGTTCACGATTTTTTCGGGATGTCGCGCCAGGCGCGCCATTTCACGATATGATGCGGTGCGGCTCCGCTTCGAGAGCGCTTGTCGCCTGACGACCGACTGGCAGCGCCGGCTGCATCAGCCGACCTTGCCACTTTGCGCCGTTTCGCGATCCCGGCGATGCAGGTTCGAGCACGCGTGTCCTCGCCTGCGGGGCAAATCCCGACCGCGAAATCGAGCGGCGGGCGTCTCTGATTTCCGCTATAATGAAACCATGACGATCGGGATCACCGGACCCGGACGCAAGGTGCCAAGGCAAAGTGCCGTGGTCAGCTTCATCGTTGCGGCCGTCGTCATCGTGACGTGCCTTATCCTGCTCGCGCTCGCGAGTGACATCCTCGTCGACTGGTTGTGGTTTTCCTCGATCGGTTATCCGCAGGTCTTCTGGACAACAATCGGCGCCGAAGCCGTCGTCTTTGTTGCGGTCTGGACCGGAGCCGCCGTCATCCTTTGGGTGAACGGATGGCTCGCATTTCGCTTTGCCCGACGGCGGTCGACGCAGCCTGTCGCCGCTCCGCCGTGGAGCGCCGCGGGCAACGCGCCGCCGGATCTGCTCGCGCTTGCGCGCGATCGACTGGCCTGGCCCCGGTTGATCGCAGGCTGTGCAGCTTTGCTCGCTCTTCTTGTTGCGGCGGCCGAAGTCGGCAATTGGGGCGTCCTCCTGCGCTTTGTCTATCAGGTGCCATACGGCGCAGACGATCCGCTCTACGACAAGGACATCGGCTTCTACCTCTTCTCACTGCCCGCCTATATCCTCATCAAGAACTGGATGATGCTCGCGCTCGTTCTGAGCGGGCTTGTCGCCGCGACGATCTACTGGGTGCACGGCGACATCGAATACGACGCTCACCGCCGATCGATATCGCCGGCAGCGATCGCTCATGGTTCCGCTCTGCTTGGTTTCCTCTTCGCGGTCAAAGCCTGGTCCTATGTTCTCGATCGTTATCTGCTGCTCTATGGCGACAATGGCGTCGTCGTCGGCGCAAGTTACACCGACGTGCATGTCGGGCTGCCGGCGCTGTGGCTGATGATCGGACTTTCGACCATTGCCGCGCTTGCCGCCTGGGCGAACATCCGCCTTCGCACCTACCGGCTTCCGGCCGTGGCGATCGTGCTCGTCGGCGTCGGCACGTTCGTGCTGTTCGGCCTCGTCCCCGGGCTGTTCCGGCAGTTCTTCGTCAAGCCAAGCGAATTGGAGCTGGAGAAGCCCTACATCGAACGCAACATCGCGCTCACCCGGCAGGCATATAATCTCGATCAGATCGCAGCCAGGCCGTTTACCGCCGAGCAGAAGCTGACCCCCGAGGTGCTCGAAGCCAACAAGGCGACAATTGAAAACATCAGGCTTTGGGACTGGCTGCCGCTGTCGGACACCTACGCGCAACTGCAGGAAATCCGCACCTATTACAAATTCCACGACCTCGACGTTGATCGTTACTGGCTCGATGGCTCCTACCAGAGCGTGATGCTCTCGGCCCGCGAACTGCGGTCCTCCCTGTTGCCGCCGAATGCCCAGACCTGGGTCAATCGCCACGTGCTGTTCACCCACGGCAATGGCGCGGTGATGAGCCCGGTCACACGCAAGAGTGCCGAGGGACTGCCGCTCTTCTATCTGCGGAACATTCCTCCCGTCGCAGAAATCGGTCCCAGGATCGACGAGCCGCGCATCTACTTCGGTGAGCAGACCGACGACTACGTCATCGTCAAGGGCAGCACGCCGGAGTTCGATTATCCGAAGGGGAAAGAGAACGCCTATGCGGCCTATGGCGGCGCCGGCGGCATCCCGATCGGAGGAATGGCCACGAGAGCGCTGTTTGCCTACTATTTCAACGACCCGAACCTGGTTCTTTCAGATTACATCACGATCGACAGCCGGATCATGATCCGGCGCAATATCCAGGAGCGGGTGAGCACGATCGCTCCGTTCCTCAGGCTCGATCATGATCCTTATCTGGTCGTCAGCAGCGGGCGCATGTTCTGGATGCAGGACGCCTACACGACGAGCTCCTATTTCCCGTATGCAGAGCCCGCACATGGGCTCGATCTCAACTACATTCGCAATTCGGTGAAAATTGTCGTCGATGCGTATAACGGGACTGTCGACTTCTACCTGATTGATTCCGCCGACGCGGTTGCGGCGACCTACCAGCGCATCTTTCCGAGCTTGTTCAAGCCGTTCACGACGATGCCGCCGGACTTGCGGAAGCACGTTCGCTATCCGGAGGACCTGTTCCTGATTCAGGCCCGACTGTACCAAGCCTACCACATGGAGGCGGCCGACGTTTTCTACAATCGCGAGGATCTCTGGCAATTCCCGCGTCAGCCGGGCGGCGACGGCATCTCGACGATGACCCCCTATTACATCATCATGCGGTTGCCCGGCGAACCGCAGGCCGAGTTCTTCCTCATGCTTCCGATGGTACCGAGCCGCCGCGACAACATGATCGCGTGGCTCGCCGCGCGCTGCGACGCGCCTGGCTACGGCAAATTGATCGTCTACGAGTTCCCCAAGGACAAGCTCGTCTACGGGCCGTTCCAGATCGAGGCGCGGATCAATCAGACGACCGAGATCTCGCAACAGCTCACGCTATGGAATCAGATGGGCTCGCGCGTGATCCGCGGCGCGAATTTGCTCGTGATCCCGATCGACAACTCGATCCTTTATGTAACGCCGCTTTATTTGCGGGCGGAGCACGGACACCTGCCGGAGCTGAAGCGCGTGATCGCAGCTTACGGTGAGCGCGTCGTGATGAAGGAAACGCTCGCCGAGGCGTTGTCGGCGCTGTTCACGGAATCCGGTTCGGCGCCGGTCGCCTCGAGCAGGACGGAGGAGACGCCCTCGGCAGGCCCGACGGAAAATCAGTCCAGAGAGGCGCTTGATCGCTACAACCAGGCCGTAGAGCGATTGAAGGCAGGGGATTGGAAAGGCTTCGGCACGCACTTCGATGCGATGCGCGAGCTCCTGGAGGACATGAACCGACGCCCGATCGGCCAATGACGCCCCGGGCTATTCCGCATCCTTGCATCCTCTCCGTGACGGTGCATTTAACTCGTCTGCTCCTACGGACCGCGCCCGCGCTCTCTCACGCCGTCGTGTCGTCGATCGAGCGGCGGATCACCCGCTGCACTTCCGCATTCGAAAGAAACAGATCGTGGTTGATGATGCCCCAGCCTTCCTGGGAGGCATCGACCACGCGCACACCGAGCCGCGCGATGGCGGCCTTCTCGGCGGCGCCGACCCTGGTCATTCCACCTGCGATCTGTCCCGATAGCGCGAGTGCGCGATCGTTCGTCGCGGCGATGACGGTGATCTTGCCGGCGAGCGGACCGATGCGTTGGACGGCCGATGAGAACACGTCCATGTCGATATCGGGCGCGGCAAACACGACCGCGCCGATCTTGCTCGTAACCGTGTCGCCGTATCGGGCGTAGAGCTGACGCAGGCTTTCGAGCGTCAGCATGGTTCCCATGCTGTGCGCAACGATATGCACGCGGCCGCCGCCCGGAGCCGACACAAGCGCAGAGAGCACGCGCTCGAAATCGTCGCGAGACCACATCGCGCTGTCGCGGTCGTAGGCATAGTCGAACAGTCCCGCCTTGGAGGGCCAGGAGAATGCCATGGTCCGTCCGCGGAACCTGATCCCATCGGAGAGATGGGCGGCATCCAGCACCGCCGTCTCGAATGTCTGCTTGAAGCCGTGCACATAGATCAGCACGTCCCCCCCGCCGGTCTGCGTCGCGAGATCGCTGGCGTCGGCCGACACCGGTTCGATCCGATCAAGGCGCCAATCACCGAGCCCGACCGAGGCGAGTGACAGGCGGCTTTCGTCTGGCGCCACGAGCTTTGCCTTCGCGACCGTCAAGGCGGTGGCGCGCTCCGGCCCGAACCATGGTTTCGTGCGACCGCCGTTCACGGGCTTGCGCGTGGTGACGACAAGCAAGGTGGGGTCAACGGAGAGGGACGACGCGTCGAAACGCGCGCCGGTCGCTCCCAGGCCGGCGCATCCGCCGAGGGCGAGCGCACTCCCTGCCGACACGAGCCCGCCGAGCAGAGCGCGGCGCGAAACAGAATGATGAGAGTCGCGTTGCAGAAAACGTCGGACGATCACACGGAACCTTTGGGAACTTTGCCCACCGTAAGCCGCCCCGCCGCCTCACTGAATGACAATGGGGGCGAGAAGACGGCGGAGCAGGTTCGCGGTCGGTTGCAGGGTCATGGCGTCCGCAGGAGCGCAAGATAAGTCTGACATCGGGTCAGGTTGCCTGTCGAGGCTGAGCAAGAATTGGTTTGTTGGCTGTCCTAGGCCGTAGCGAACCGGGCGATTGCGATCTGGGGCTGGAATATTCGCCAAGAGGTCGATAGAGCAACCTTTATGCCCTGCAGGAGGGTTA
>JAESFI010000100.1_pt1 | contig 87569 bp, 71 predicted proteins | sample 9269361 | NCBI WGS metagenome assembly JAESFI01 (sample SAMN14504119, study PRJNA617095) | algae metagenome | isolation source: Brasilonema angustatum HA4187-MV1 and co-occurring heterotrophs from moss... | place: USA: Manoa Valley, Honolulu, Hawaii | collected 2009-07-20
CTGTGTTATTAGTACCGTTCTGGTAGGTCTCAGCTTTGTTCCGGCGAGCGTTGTTGTTCTCGTTGATGATGGCCGTGTTGGCCGCTCCAATCTGAGAAATACCCGCAAAGTTACCGTCTTCACCCGGAGCGCCGATGGTTGCCGATACCGAGGTAGCCCCGCCACTCAAGCCGTCAATACCCCCGTTCTGGTTGATGGTGGCGCTGTTGCCAGGCCCACCGCTCTGGCCGATACCCGCCCGGTTACCCTGGGAGCCATCGTTCTGGTTGATGATTAGGGTGTTAGCCCCGGTGTTGTTGGGTGTACCCTGGAAGGTGATAGCGTAGTTGCCATAGTTGCTCCGGTTCGGGTCAACGGCATTTTGGACCTGGCTGATGGTGCCGTTCTGGTTGGCGCCGAACTGGTTTTGTTGGGCGAACTGCTGCTGGCCCTGCTGGTTGATAACCTGGGCGTAGGTGACGGAAGCCAGCGCCACCAGGGCTGTACTAGTAAGGATGATTTTTTTCATTAGGTGATTAGTTATGTGGAAAAAAAGACTATGTACTAACAACAATCTATTGCAAGGAAAGCTACTAGAAAGGCACTGGCTTCCTACCAGGCAGTAATCACAGCTGTTTATTATTCCTCTTACTACCTTATGAAATCAGAACCCAAATACGGCGCACTCAATGTTATCCGTGTTATGCTAAAAAGGTACTACTATAATGTCATTATGCGTGTTAACTATTGTGGACGTATAATGTTAGAATAAAATAAAAATATTTTGATTTAATGTTGGATCTACCCGAAAATAACTAGAATCCGAATCGCCATTAAGTGACTTATACTAGTTACGAATACGGTTCATTAAAGCTGTATAAACTTGAAAGTATATACCCTGAAACAAAAACGGCCTGTTTTCTGCAAACAGGCCGTTTTTGTTAAGCATATGGCTTTTACAGAACTAATTCTTTCTCCGATACAATCGTTAGGACTTCTGTATCGTTCAGGCGTTTTGCCAAACCAAGTGTTTTGGGTACTTCATAGTGAAAGAAGAATTTCATCGTGTGAATCTTACCTTCGTAAAAAGCCAGATCGTCGCCCTGCGGATTCTGGATTACTAGCGTCTGTTTGGCTACAACTGCCTGTTTAAGCCACTGCCAGGCTACGACGACAATGCCAAACAATTCCAGAAAAAGCGTTGCATCGGCCAAGTAACGTTCCGTATCGCCTTTCTGTGCATGAGGCATAAGGTTAGCCATTACGCCCTGCAACTGTTTTAGTTCGGCCATCAGTTGATCGGCATAGGGCTTTAGGTCGTTGTGAGTACTAGCTTCGGCAATTGTTTTGGTCATTTCAGCAATCAGCAGTTGAGGAGCCTTACCTCCTTTCATTGTCATCTTGCGACCCAGCAAATCCTGCGCCTGAATGCCCGTTGTGCCTTCGTAGATTGGCGTAATGCGGATATCACGGTAAAGTTGCTCCACCGGGAAGTCTTCCGTAAAGCCGTAACCACCAAAGGTTTGCAGGCTCTGACTCACGGACTGAACACCCATTTCCGACGGATACGACTTGGCCACCGGCATCAGCAGGTCAAGCAGCAGAAAGGCATTCTCTTTCTCCTCGCCTTCCGCTACCTCACTTATGTCGTAGAGTCGGGCGGCTTCAAGTAGTAACGACAACGACCCTTCTGTTACGGCTTTCTGAAATAACAGCATACGGCGGACGTCTGGGTGGTTGATAATGGGCGTCTGAGGGGCATCCAGAAGGCTTTTCTCGTTCAATCGCCGACTTTGGGGGCGCTCTCTGGCGTATTGCAAAGCTGCGTAATAAGCCGCCGTAGCAATGGCCGTAGCCGTCATACCAACACCAATACGCGCTTCGTTCATCATCTGGAACATATACGGCAGCCCCTTATGTGGTTCTCCGACTAAGTAGCCAACTGTATTGTCGTTTGAGCCCATAGTCAGGTGCATCGTGGGAACGCCTTTCTGTCCCATTTTATGGTATACGCCCGTCGATTCAACATCATTATCGACAAAATCTCCCTGCTCATTCTGCCGATACTTCGGCACGACAAACAACGAAATTCCTTTCGTACCCTTTGGGGCTCCATCAATGCGGGCCAGCATCAGGTGAATAATGTTATCAACCGCGTCGTGATCGCCTGCTGAAATGAATACTTTCTGACCGCTGATTTTGTAACTACCATCGGGTAGCGGAGTCGCTGTTGTTGTAATGTCCGATAAGGAAGATCCAGCCTGTGGTTCAGTTAAGGCCATTGTTCCCTGCCAGGTACCAGCCAGTAGATTTGGCACATAAGCTTCGATTAACGCAGGGGTTCCAAATGACGTAATCAGGTGAGCTGCGCCCGATGTCAGGCCGGTATACATCATACCATTATTAGCCGCCATCAGAATAAAGCCAACACTTGAGCTAATCATTTCGGGAAGTTGCTGCCCGCCGTGCTCAAACGAAAAACCCGCGCCGATCAGACCGGCTTCGCCCATTGCTTTCAGATACTCCTTTATTTTCGGGTGCACCGAAACCTGCCCGTTTTTAAGTTCAGGCTGGTTTTTGTCGACCTCTTTCAGATGAGGATGCATCAGCGTATCGGCAATGTACGTAGCTGAGTCGAGCACTAGATTGAATATCTCTTGGTCGTGCGCGCTGAAGTATGCGTATTTGGTTAACTCTTCGGCTTTAAATACTTCATGCAGAAGGAATTGTAGGTTACGTTTGCTAAAATAGGGCGTTGCCATACGGGCGATCAGGTTTTAAGAATCAGTATGCAAGCATACAGGCTTTAGAGTAAAACTACCGTTTTTTGGCGTACTTTTTGTACCAGGCCTGAAAAACTATCGTTTACTTTGCGTCACCCAAGTGATGTTTAACCGCATAACCAACAAGTAACACATGAAAAACCTGATTGTAGTATTCCTTTCCCTGTTTGCCGTGGTATCGTCAGTACAGGCTCAGGATCAGAAGCCACCAGCCAGTCCAAAAATAACAGTCGAAAGTCCTGACAAGAGCATTAAAGTCGTCTATGGTCAACCCTCCAAGAAAGGCCGGGTTATCTTTGGTCCTCAGGATTCGAATAGCCTGGAAAAATATGGCAAAGTTTGGCGGACAGGCGCTAATAATGCTACTGAAGTGACTTTTGGAACTGACGTGATGTTTGGAGGAAAAATGGTGAAAGCTGGTACGTACACGCTTTTCACTATTCCTGGCGAAAAAGAGTGGAGTGTACTACTGAACAGCACGCTGGGTCAGTGGGGCGCTTATGATTACGAAAAAATCAAAGGAACCGATGTAGCTACGGTGAAAGTACCGGTTTCGACGAACAAAACGCCAATCGAGAAACTGACCATTACGCCAGCTAATAACAGTATTACGATTGCCTGGGATAATATGACGGTTTCCGTCCCTATCACCAAACACGGTTAAGCAACCGGTCGTAAAATAAAAAAGACAACAAAACCCGATTCACTGAATCGGGTTTTGTTGTTTATGCGTATGGGTAATTAACGTGAATTAATTGAGCGATAGTCTGGTAAAAATCACTAGGATAGCTCATGTAAAATACGATACTGAGTAGCCACCATACCATTACATCATAGTTAAACTGAGTTTGGTTAGACCGTTCGCTCGTTTAATTACCTTTTAACTAAATAAATTGACGTAAGTAATTAACAAACAAACATTTATAACGTTATTTGCGAAAGTGGCTTTAATCTGACCCGAATGATGAAACTCTACTTATTGTATATATTCCTCGGCTTAGCCGTACTTCCTGCATTTGGTCAGGAGAATACGGACTATTACCGATTACCGGAACGAGGGCCTCAATATAATCGGCTGCTGATGCGCTATGGCGGCCCGGCGATACAGAATCGCTGGTACGTAAGTCTCGATGGTTTTCTCCGAACCGACCGTGCTCACCTCGACAATACACTGAATGGCCTGATCGAAAGTGATCTGGTTGCCAAAATGGGGCTGGGGGCCACAATAGGCTGGTCTTATCGGGAACGATGGGCCGTTGAAGCAGGCTATGCGCGGATGCCGGCTCATGCTCAACTATCAGTAAGTAATAACCCTTTTCTTCCCGTTGTCCGGTACACCAACAATCAGAATGCGTTTGTTCTACGTGGTAAACGCCTGATTTTATCAACCAGTGGTCCCTGGCTGCGATCAGGTTTCTGGTTAAGCGGTGGAATGTGGCTCGTACCTAACAATGGGCAACTGGAAGGTCCTAAGAAGATAACGTTTTATAAATACACTCGCGAAACGCCCGATATTTGGCAATTGACCAGCATTGGCCGCAACAATTCGCAACCTACTACGATGGCCGAAGTAGGGGCTGAGTATAACGTCCGGCTTAGCAACCATGTCGATCTGGGGTTGTCGGTTCGCCGGTTCTGGGGTTTAGGTAACTCGCTCACAACTGATCTAACCTACTCGGTAAATCAGTCGCCCGTGCAACAGGCGCAGTTACAGGCTGCCGGTACGGGAATGAGTTATGGGGTATCTTTACGGTACACGTTTTCGCTTCAGCGTAAGGTTTCTAATGTACTACAATTACAGGGAAAGACCGTTAAAGGGAAAATTGAGTAAATAAACTGATCAATAGAAGAAAGTAGGCGGCTGCATAAGCCGCCTTTTTTATTGACTAATTAACCCTTTTAACCGCCAATATTCATGAAACGGACCTCATTTAGTCTTTTTCTACTGCTTTTCTTGCCACTACAAATAGCGCTTGCTGATGTACGTTTACCAAACGTTTTTGGCGAACATATGGTGTTACAACGCCGAAAACCCGTGCCCGTCTGGGGTTGGGCCGATGCCGGTGAAAAAATAACAATTTCGTTGAATAATCAGACCAAAACCGGCAAGGCGGGTAAAGATGGGAAGTGGCAAATAACGCTCGATCCGATGGAAGCTGGTGGTCCTTATCAAATGCAGGTGAAAGGGAAGAAAAATTCCATTATATACGATGATATACTATTGGGTGAAGTCTGGATTTGTTCGGGACAATCGAACATGGAATGGCCACTACGAGCGGCTGCCAACGCCAAAACCGAAATCCCAATCGCTAATTATCCCAACATTCGGCAGTTGCTGGTAAAGAAAGACATTAGCCTGACCTTAAAAGATAATATTGAAGGAAGCTGGGCTGTATGTACACCCGAAACGGCTCCCAATTTTACGGCTGTCGGTTACTTTTTTGCCAAACAACTTCAGCATGACTTAAATGTTCCGATTGGACTGATTAATACTTCGTGGGGCGGCACTCATTCCGAAACCTGGACCAGCCGCGACGCTATGAATCAGAACGAGGATTTGCGCCTTGTGGCTAGTAAACTACCTGCCACGTATGAAGACGTGCTTAAAAGCGGGGCTGAACGCAGTCAAAAATTAGTCGAAGCTCAGCAGGGAAGTTTACCCACTGCTGCCGAAGTTCGTAGCTGGCCCGATCCAGTGCTGAATACGAGCAACTGGAAATCGATGAACGTGCTTGGCGACTGGGAATGGAAAGGCTTACCGACACTGGACGGCGTCGTCTGGTTCCGACGCGAGGTCGTGATTCCGGAAGGAAGCAATCCCAAAAAAGTGACGTTACAGCTCGGGCCCGTTGACGATCAAGATTCCACCTATGTAAATGGTCAATTGGTGGGCAGCACGACTAGCCGTACTCCAAGATCATATACTTTGCCGGACGGACTATTGAAACCCGGCCGCAACGTTATCGCCGTTCGCGTGCAGGATAACGGCGGTAGCGGTGGCATCATGGGCGACGCTGATCAACTCCGGTTAACTGGCGAAAACCTAACTATTCCATTAGCCGGTGATTGGCAGTACAGAATTGCGTCGGTTAATGAGTCGTCTTATAAACCCGGCCCCAATACGTACGCAACTCAATTGTTTAACGCCATGCTTAATCCCCTAATTCCGTACGCTATAAAAGGGGCCATCTGGTACCAGGGGGAGTCTAATGCTGGTCGAGCGTATCAGTACCGGAAAACATTTCCACTCATGATACAGGACTGGCGGGGCCACTGGGGTGAGGATTTTCCGTTTCTGTTTGTGCAACTGGCCAGTTATAATGCGGCCAATGGCGACAGTCGGCGCGGCAGCACCTGGGCCGAGCTTCGCGAGGCACAAACGATGGCACTTCAACTTCCTAACACGGGCATGGCCGTTACGTCAGATATTGGCGAAAGGTCAGACATTCACCCAAAAAATAAACTGGATGTTGGTAACCGCTTAGCCGCTGAAGCCATGCGCGTTGCCTATTCGAAGGCAGGCGACGAAACCACCCGAAGCGAAGCATCGCATGGCCCTCAATTTGAGAAAATGACAGTAGAGGGTAACCGGGCGACTCTGGCGTTTCGAAACGTAGGTAGTGGCCTACTGGTGAAAGATAAATATGGTTATCTGAAAGGCTTTGAGGTGGCCGGTGCTGATAAGAAATTTTATTACGCCAAAGCCGACGTTCAGGGTAATACCGTCGTTGTTCATGCTGATTCGGTAGCCACACCGGTTTCAGTTCATTACGGCTGGGCCGATGACAACGGCGACGTAAACCTATACAATCAGGAAGGTTTTCCAGCTATTCCTTTCCGCACCGACACTTGGCCGGGGATTACGGAAGCTGCTAAGTTTGGGGAGAAATAGCATTGAAGAAGAATGCCAGTCCGGTATGATTCATCGGACTGGCATTCTTGTTTAGGCCAGTTGATCAAACAACTCATTAACAGCTACTGGCTGCTTGTAAGTCTGCTTAACACTACCGTCCTTACTTATAAGCCAACCCGCAAAATTGTCGGCAGGATTAAGTTTGTAGTCATGCATCAGGAACTGACGATCTGGTTCAGGAACAAGTGAAGCTATTAGCACCAATACATCCAGCTCATGCTCCGCCAGTCCATCTTTTTCCTCGGTTAAGGCTTCCTGCTGTTCAATTAAGTAATGCTGTGCATCGTCACGGCCATAAAGGAGCAGCACGTTTCGGTGGTCTTTTTTCTCGTCTAGTATTGCCTTAAGTGATTTTTTCTGATTAGCTACGCTTTCCATAATAATGTTAGTCCCGTTAGCAAGACTTTCAGACTCATCAACCAACAGACAAGCATAGTGTTTTTGGTAAAGGTTGACAAATCAAATAGTACATCATAAATCTTGTCAATTAAAAAAACGGTTGATGGGCAATATGATAAGCTTACTAAAAAAATGAGAAGATGATCAGTAAATAAGTAGCCCTCGTTATTTTAAAGAACGGAATCCAGTCTAACGGAAGGTTATGGTGCGTTTATACATGCTTGTGATGTTGTTAGTGCCGTTAACGCAAGCATTTTCTCAATCTTCGCCCCCACGCAAAACCAATCGAGTAGCAAGTACTTCCCAACCCATTTCCAATCAGTTTGAGCATTTATCCGTAACAGATGGGCTTTCGAACAATTCGGTTAATTGCATTATTCAGGACCGGGAAGGCTTTATGTGGTTCGGTACAGCCGAAGGATTAAATAAGTACGATGGCTATACATTTACAGTCTTTCCTACTGACCCAAGTGATCCCCATAGTTTTCAGAACAGTCATGTATCGTATCTGCTCGAAGATCGGTCAAACCGATTATGGGCAGCAACCGAGGGCGGTGGCCTTCATGAAGTCAACAAGCAAACTGGCCTGATTACCTCTTATCCTATTACGATTAATGGTTCGCGCGAGAATCAGTGGAACAATCAGCTCACTATTTATGAAGACAGTCAGGGCGTACTCTGGATTACCACGTTTGCGGGATTAGCGCGATTTGACCCTACCAGCCAGCAATTCAGGCGTTACCCAACCCCTGAATCAGACGTACCTTTCAAAACCGTTTTTGAGGATCGGCAGCATCGTTTTTGGGTAGCTACCAACCGTGGTTTGTATCTATTCGATCGGTCGACGGGGGAATTTACACCAGTCCCGGTTCAGGTAACGAATGGCCCTCAGCCTGCATTTATGTCATTTTATCTTGATGACAATGATGTGCTCTGGATGGGTACGTCCACAGTAGGCTACAGCCTGTTCAGGCTCAACTTACGCTATCAACCCTGGCATCTTGAATCTTATAACCCTGACGGACAATTGCATCCGTACACCTTTCTGAACTCACTCCATCGGGATAAGGCCGGTATTATCTGGGTAGGCACTACGAGTGGTTTACAGAGCATTGATCCAGCCAGCAACAAGGTTTTCACATATAATGCCAATTCTGCTGAAACAAAGGGCATTAGCAGCAATAGCGCGCAGGCCGTTTATCATGACCGAACGGGTATGCTTTGGGTAGGTACCGATAACGGTATTGATCGGCAGGCCGTTAATATTAAACCGTTTGAAACCTATCAGATAACACCCAATAAAGGAAGCGCACACCTACCTGAAAACCGGGTCAATGCCATACTTAAAGATAATTACGGACAGCTTTGGTTGACGAACTTGGGTAACGTTTATCGTAAGGAACCTAATAAAGCTATTTTCGAGGTGGTGCCTCCCGAAAAACTTGGCTCGACTGTTAAACATAAAAATCTGACTTATAGCTTCATATCCGATAATTCAGCTGGTATTTGGCTGGGAACTCCGGACGGCTTATACCACTTCGACCAGGCGACAGGTAAGTACACCCTGTATCCTTCAGAAATACCAGCCCAATTCATCAGTCGTGCGCCAACGGGTAATCTCTGGGTTGGCGGAGAAGGCGGTATTGCTTCTTTCAACGTCCGCACGCATCAGTACAAATATTATAAAGCACAGGAACGACGCACTGAACTGCCTGACCGATATATCCAAACCCTGTTCGTAAGTCGAAATGGCGAAGTATGGGTATTGATAAGAAGGCATGGCATCAGTCGGCTGAATCCGGTGAATGGGCGGTTTACCCGTTATACAGCTGGTTCTAAAGGCCAATTAAGCAGTAACGATGTTCTGTCAATATATGAAGATAATGACGGAATTATCTGGATTGGAACCCATCTCGGCGGCTTAAACCGGTTTGACCCGCAAACGGGTATTGTTACGGTTATAGGTAACCAGGATGGTATTCCCGGCAACAGTGTATTGGGTATTACAGGTGACAATGCCGGATATTTATGGTTAAGCACAGATAAGGGAATCTGTCAGTTTGACCCTAGGACGAAAACAGTCCATAATTACGAAGTTAAGAATGGACTACCCAGCAACGATTTTCAGGATAATGCGGTCTTTCGGGATAGGAATGAGCTGTTTTTTGGCAGTCTGAATGGGGCCGTACATTTCAATCCGAGTCGTTTTCGCAACGATAATCGGCAATTTCCAGTGCGGATTACAAAGCTAAGTGTAATGAATCAGCCGAGGCTGATCACTGATAGTGTCGTTACATTGGAACACGATGAAAATTTACTAACCTTCGAATTTAGTGCGCTTGACTATGTGTTGCCTGAGCAAAATAGCTACAAATATCAATTGGTAGGTATTGATAAAAATTGGGTTCAGAGCGGTAACCGACATGTTGCCAATTATACCAACCTATCGCCGGGCACCTATACTTTCCGGGTGAAAGCTGCCAACAGCGATGGTGTCTGGTCGAGCCAAGAAGCGTCGCTTCGGTTGATTGTCCAGTCTCCCTGGTGGGCAACCTGGTGGGCGTTTGGGATCTATGCGCTGTTGTTCTTGGGTGTCATTTGGGGGTATATCCGGTTCTACACGAATCAGATTCGACAAAAACAGGAATCAGAGCTTGTACGCAGGGAGGCTGAGCAAATGAAAGCTGTCGATGAGGTAAAAAATCGTTTTTTCGCCAACATCAGTCATGAATTCCGCACTCCTTTGACTCTGATTTTAACACCCGTGGGAGAAATGCTTCAAGCAAACCAGTTCGATCGCCAAGCCTTACTCTCAGTCCGTAATAACGCGAATAAGATATTGCTGCTTATCAACCAGATAATGGATTTATCTAAACTGGAAGCGCATCAGATGCCTATCTCGCTGGTGCAGGGCGATATCGATGAATTTATCAACCACATCATTGAGTTATTCCGGCGGGCTGCTGAACAGAAAGGCGTATCGCTAACATACAAAGCAGAAAATTTACCCGTGCAGAATCGACTTTTCGACTCCGATAAATGGGAGAAGATCCTGATGAATCTGCTGGCTAATGCCCTGAAGTTTACCGACACTGGTGGACAGATAACGGTTACCTTAATACCTGTTTTAAAGGATGGTGAAATTGTAAGCGTGCAGTTGGCCGTTGCCGATTCAGGCATCGGGATTTCTCCAGATAAGGTAGATCACATTTTCGACCGGTTCTATCAGGTTGATACGTCGTCTACCCGAGCGTATGAAGGTACGGGTATTGGCTTGTCGCTCACGAAAGAACTGGTTGATGTGCTGGGCGGTCAAATTACCGTTGCTAGCCAACCTAATGTTGGTACTACTTTTCTAGTAACACTTCCTGTTAGTCCAGTCTCTGATAAGGCTGCATATCCAAGCGTGATTCTATCCGATGTAGAAGCCGACATTGCCGATCAATTGCCAGTTCTTGAAGCTGATCAGGATAAGACTGAGTCGCCAGAGGAAAGTCAGGTTCCGCAAATTCTAATTGTAGAGGATAATGATGAACTACGGACATTGTTGGTTCGTGGGTTATCTAGTACCTACCAGGTTCTGCACGCAAACAATGGTAAGACGGGCTGGGAATTAGCCCAATCTGAACTTCCCGACATTGTGATTTCGGATGTTATGATGCCGAAAATGGATGGTTATGAGTTAACCCGGCACATCAAAACCGACCCTACTACTGGTCATATTGCCGTAGTGCTTCTGACCGCAAAAGCGGCCCAGTCCAGTCGGGTTGAAGGGCTGGAGCAGGGAGCCGACGATTATCTGACTAAGCCGTTTGATCTGAAAGAGCTGCGTTTACGCCTGCGCAACCTCCTAACCCGTCAACAGAAATTACAAGAGTATCATCGCCAGCAGCTATCCTTCCCAGATACCCCTGCGCCACTGACGGTAGTAGATGATCCATTTTTACTTCAGATTTATGAGCTTCTGGAGCGTAATCTCGATAATACGGATATAAATGTTGAGTGGTTAGCCGATCAACTATCTATTAATCGGAAGAAGCTGCTTCGGAAAGTCAATAGCCTACTCCATCTGCCCCCTACTGATCTAATCCGCCAATACCGGCTCCGTAAAGCTGCCGATCTTCTACGAGCGGGTCGAAATGTATCCGAAACCGCCGACTTAGTTGGTTTTAAGACACCTTCTCATTTTACAAATGCCTTTAAAGAATTCTATGGAAAAACCCCTACACAGTTTATAAACAACAAATAGTGGGCGGTTAATGCTAAGTTTTTATCGATTTATGGCCGTAATGTCCCGAATCGGACAGAAGTTGTCCCAAATCAGAATGGGTGTTTGAGCGCTTTATATGACATTTGTTCCATCCAACCGCTTCTATCCACGCCATAATCTGATGATTTTGTTCGGAAGCGGTCCCGCTAACAAAACGTATGACTGGGTCACGCTGGTAGCAATTATCACATTTCTACCAGCGTGAATTTTCTGCTTCAATCAATCTCCCCAATTTACCGATCAAGGTTACAAAATTCCGTTTTGTACCGCATACCGAAGTAGCTCCATAGCATTCTGGCAGTTGGTTCGTTGCAGCATATTTCGCCGGTGCGTATTTACGGTGTGAACACTCACGTGTAGTTTGTCAGCAATTTGTTTGCTATTACACCCTTCAATAATCCATTTCAGAATTTCAATTTCCCGTTTGCTGAGTAGCTTATTCTTATCAATATTCGGGTAGTATTCTTTGGAAAGCAGCAACTGCCAATCTCCGGTTTCTGGATCTAGCTGCTCGACCTGCTGAATAAATTTGTTTCTGGATATCTGTTCTGTTACATCCCAGGCAAAGCCGAAAATAGCCGTTGGAATATGCTGATCCGTGAGATGAATAACCGAATTGCGTTGTAGAATCGTTCTAAATTTCCCCTTGGCATCCAGGAAGCTAAAGTTCATCGTGAACCGAAGCTGAGCTACATCAATCATTGGATTACGTTCCAGAAACTCCGTTCTGTCCCGGTGTATATCCAGGTTTAGGACGCGAAAATTGGGGTTATTATGTAGTACAAATTCGAGCCCCCCCTCATAAAAAGCCTCATTAGCATACCCCATAATCTGGCGACTATTCTGGTCAACAAAAGGATACGCTTTAGTCGAGTAATCCAGCATAAACAGCAGCGTTGATGACTGGCGGGCGAACAATTTCATTTGGTCAGCTTCCCGGATATACATGCCATAATCCCACGAACTCGTCTGCGGATGAGCTGCCAGGTGTGCCAGATAATCCCGGTATGTGGAAATTTCGTTCGCTTTCATCATAGCCGATACTACATTTACTTGTCAAAAAATACTTAAAAATAAGTATTGCTGCTTATAGAGGGCACTGCTAGTTTTGTTAGTGAAAAGGCGGACACAATGCGGCTGATTCGTTTGCCTAATAATTAAAAGTACAGACTATAGATTATCATATTTCTACTAACTGTTTATAACATTTAATACTACTTAACTATCCGCGATATAACGTAAGCTTCTACAAACACACACCAATCAACTTAATGACCAACGGTATTACCGTTGGTCATTAATGTTTTACGAATCTGCCGAAGCTATGAAAGCCTGATCTGTGAGCAATTATATCCATAGTGCCAAATCTATGCTCTGAAACTATTAAGCTCATTAAACTAAAATTAATGTGATCTACAGGTTACCCCATAGATCACATTAATTTCACTCAACAGACAGTATTAACTCAGGCCAAATCTTCCAGCCGTTCCAGCATCAAAATCGATCCCTGCGGCACTATGACATATTGTTCGCCTTCGTACTGCAATTCGATGGCATTGCGCTGGAGATACAAAGCGACGTCGCCTTCCTGCGCCTGAAGCGGCATATATTTTACCTTTTCCTCCGTTTCCTTCCACGGTTCGTCTTCGGCAGGCGTTGGAATCGGATAGCCCGGCCCCACTTTAATCACGTAACCTGACTGCACCTGTTCTTTTTCCTGTACGGTAGGGGGTAAATACAGCCCACTAGAGGTGCGATCGGTGGGGTCTTTTGGTTTAATGAGCACCCGATCTCCAACAACAATCAGGCGTTTCAATTTATTATCGGCCGTAATTCCAAGCATGATTTCAGTGAACAGTTAGCAATAAACAGTTATCAGTGTTTCGTTCATCTACAATAATCAGGCAATCCTCTCGTCTTGTGTCAAATTGACATAATTATCAGCCAGCAACCTACGTAATACTGTTCACTGTTGGCTGATAACTGTTCAGGGTACTGGATCATACCCATGCCCTCCCCACGGATGGCAGCGGCTAATGCGTTTCAGGCCAAGCCAGCCACCCTTCAACGCACCGTGTTTCTGAATAGCCTCGACCGTATATTGCGAACAGGTAGGCGTGTACCGGCAGGCATTCGGGAAATAGGGCGACACCATGGCCTGATATACTTTAACCAATCCGATTAGTATTGACTTCATCATGATTGCATAAACAGCGAAACCGCCGAAAACTTTCCCGCAATCCGTATCTTTGCCTAACGTATTCTCTCTCTTTATGCTGCAATACATTATCTGGGAAGTAAATCCCGAAATTTTTCACATTGGTTCTTTCTCGGTTCGGTGGTATGGCCTCCTGTTTGCGCTGGGTTTTCTAATCGGAATGCAGATTATGACCTATATTTTCAAGAAAGAAAATAAACCCGTTGGCGACACCGATACCTTGCTGATTTACATGGTCGTAGCCACGATTCTGGGCGCTCGACTTGGCCACTTCCTGTTCTACGAGCCCGAAGTGCTGCTTCATAATCCCTTGATCGTCATTACTCCGCCATTTGCCGGACTGGCTAGCCATGGAGCCACCATTGGGATTCTGACCAGTCTCTGGTTGTATTCGCGCCGGAAGCAAAGTCGCCTGACGAACCAGACATTTCTCTGGGTAACCGACCGAATTGTCATTGTGGTGGCGCTGGCAGGAGCCTGCATTCGCTTCGGCAACCTGATGAATTCCGAGATCGTTGGTCGGCCGACGGATGTGCCCTGGGCGTTTGTATTCATGAATAATAACGAGTACGCCAAAATTCCGCGCCATCCCGCCCAGTTGTATGAATCACTGTCATGTCTGGTGCTGTTTTTTGGCTTACTCTGGTTCTGGAATCAATACAAAGAGCGAACACCCCGCGGCAGTATGCTGGGTATTTTCCTGATCTGGGTATTTGGACTGCGGTTTTTCTACGAATACCTGAAAGAAAATCAGGTACCGTTTGAAGAGAATCTCCCGCTGAACGTCGGCCAACTACTAAGTATTCCAGCTGTTTTAATGGGCGTTTATTTTCTGGTCCGCAGCTACCGAAATCCGGTTGTTTTACCTGCGCCGGAGGAATCGAAACCGGTCCGATCGTGACAGGGAATGTAAAATGGATAATGTAAAACTCTATTAACCAATATGTTTTACATTAAGTCTGTTTATGTTTTCTGAAATGAGTAGAAATGAGCGCTTTTGTCATTCCGAGGCACGAGGAATCTTAAATCTTCCTTTATACATGTGGAAACATTAAGATTCCTCGTGCCTCGGAATGACAAAAAATTATCCTTGAAGGAAATTTAGACCGTTCCTTATTCATTTATTTACCAGAACCTTTACACCACTATCTCGTGAAGTCATCTTTTTTTAAGTTTCATCAACTAACAGTTATTATTATAGCGTTAACTGCCTTTGCGACACAGGCCCAGATTCCTGGTCGGCAAACGCACTGGTCGGCAAACGGCAACGCTTATGTAGCGTCAGAACAGGCAGGGCTTGTTCAAACCGATATTCGTACAAGTACCAAAACGACTCTGGTTCCTAAAGAAAAACTTCGCCAGCCCGGCAGTGATCAGACTATGCAGATCACGGATTTTGCCTTCACACCTGATAGCGCTAATGTCTTGGTTTTTACGAATACCGCTCGGGTCTGGCGCTATAATACGCGCGGTGATTATTTCCTGATTAACCGCTCAGGTGGACAGGTTCGGCAGTTAGGTCAGGCCGTGAGCCCCGGTGGCAAACGGCCTGAACAGTCGCTGATGTACGCCAAGCTATCGCCTGATGGTCGCAGTGTTGCTTATGTCAGCGAGCATAATTTGTTTGTAGAAGATGTTGCAACGGGTAAGCGTACCCAACTCACCACCGACGGTACTCGTAAACTTATCAACGGTACGTTCGACTGGGCTTATGAAGAAGAATTCGATTGCCGCGACGGTTTCCGGTGGAGCCCCGATAGCAAACGGATTGCGTATTGGCAGGTAGATGCTACGCACATCCGGGATTATCTGATGCTGAACACCACCGATTCTATTTATTCGCACGTAATCCCGGTTGAATATCCAAAAGTAGGTCAAAACCCTTCTCCCACCCGTATTGGTGTAGTTGCAGTAACGGGTGGGGCAACCACTTGGCTGAAACTCCCCGGTGATCCGCAGCAGCATTATCTACCTCGCATGGAATGGTTTCCAAACGGCGCATCGGTTATGGTTCAGCAGCTAAACCGCAAACAGAACGAAAGTAAGCTGTTTGCCTGTAGCCCGGTTAATGGAACGGCTAATCTGGTTGCAACGGAAACAGATAAAGCTTGGATTGATGTAAAAGCAACCTGGAACGGCAGCGATCCGAGCGGCTGGGAATGGCTGACTGGCGGTAAATCGTTTGTCTGGGTTTCGGAGAAAGACGGCTGGCGGCATCTCTACCGAGTGAATACCGACGGAAAAAGCGAAGTTTTGCTAACGCCTGGTTCTTATGACATTGCCAGCATTTCGCACATTGACGAAAAAGCAGGCCAGATTTATTTCATTGCGTCGCCCGAAAACACCAACCAACGATACCTGTACCGCACCACGCTGGACGGTAAGGGCAAAGCGGAGCGGGTAACTCCTGCCGGACTGGCTGGTACGCACGGCTACACCATTTCGCCCAATGGTCGGATGGCGATGCACACATTTACGAATTATCAGACGCCACCTGCTCGCGAATGGATAAGTTTGCCTGACCATCAACCGGTTAATGCGCAACAAAGTATTGCCACCCAATCGAAGCCGGTTGGGAAACCCAACGTTAACTTTTTCAGCCTAACCACCGACGATGGGGTTAAACTGGACGGTTGGATGGCTAAACCGGTTGATTTCGACAGCACGAAAAAATATCCGGTGGTTTTCTACGTCTACGGCGAGCCCGCCAGCAGCACGGTAAATGATGTATTCTCGGTCGGCCAGAACTTTTTGTTTCAGGGCGATATGGCGAAAGCCGGTTATGTATATGTAGCGCTCGATAATCGGGGGACGCCCAACCTGAAAGGGGCTGCCTGGCGGAGAGCAATTTACCGACAAATTGGCCGCACGAACATTCGCGACCAGGCGATGGGTGCCCGTAAGTTAATGGCGCAACATGCTTATATAGACACCAGCCGTGTGGCCGTATGGGGCTGGAGCGGGGGCGGTTCAACGACGCTTCACCTGCTGTTTCAGTATCCAGATATCTACAAAACAGGTATTTCCATTGCTGCCGTTGGTAACCAGCTGTTCTACGACAACATTTATCAGGAACGTTATATGGGCTTACCTCAGGAAAACCGGGAAGATTTTGTGGCGGGTTCTCCGGTCACCTATGCTAAAAATCTGCGCGGTAATCTGCTTTATATACACGGCACCGGCGATGATAATGTCCATTACGATAACGCGGAACTACTGATTAATGAGTTGGTGAAATACAACAAACAATTCCAGGTGATGCCGTACCCGAACCGATCGCACGGGATTTACGAAGGAGCAGGCACCTCGCAGCATTTACAGACCCTGTATACTAACTATCTCCTCAAAAACTGCCCTCCGGGAGGAAAGTAATTTTATAGCCAGATCATCACCATGCGCCTAGCCTGCTGCTGTTTATTGATTTGTTTGTTGAGCACGCTGATCACGCGGGCGCAACAGTACGAATTTACTCACGATGACACCCTGCGTGGTTCCATCACGCCCGAACGGACCTGGTGGGATCTGGCGTTTTATCACCTCAAGGTTCGTGTGCAACCAACCGATAGCACACTTAGTGGGTCAACAACGATTCGGTACCGGGTTCTGAAAGCGGGACAAACCATGCAAGTTGACCTTCAGCGTCCGTTGCGCGTACTAAAGGTTGAGCAAGCTGGGGAATCACTACGGTTTCGGCAGGATGGCAATGCGTATTTCATTACCCTAACCAAGCTCCAGCAGCCGGGTCAGACGGAGTCCGTAACGGTTTATTATGCGGGTAAACCACGAGTGGCTAAGCGCCCTCCCTGGGATGGTGGTTTGGTGTGGTCGCGGGATAAGGAAGGGAACTGGTTCATTGCTACTGCCTGTCAGGGGTTAGGCGCCAGCGCGTGGTGGCCCTGCAAAGACCATATGTACGATGAGCCTGATTCAATGGCGATCAGCGTAACGGTTCCCGAAGATTTGACCGATGTCTCGAATGGTCAGTTACGTAAGGTAACCACGAATTCTGATCACACCCGCACCTTCGACTGGTACGTGCAGAACCCGATTAACAATTACGGCGTCAACCTCAATATTGCCCGGTATAAGCACTGGTCGGAGACTTATGCGGGAGAGAAAGGGCCACTTTCGATCAATTATTATGTACTGCCTGAACACCTCGATACCGCGAAAGTACAATTTAAGCAGGTGCCGCAAATGCTAAAGGCGTTTGAGTACTGGTTCGGTCCATATCCGTTCTACGAGGATGGGTATAAATTGGTAGAAACTCCCTACCTCGGTATGGAACACCAAAGTTCGGTAACCTACGGCAACCGGTTCAGAAATGGGTATTTAGGTCGTGATTTGTCTCAAACGGGTTGGGGGCTAAAATGGGACTTTATTATTGTACATGAGTCGGGCCATGAGTGGTTTGCCAACAACATAACCTACAAGGATGTTGCCGACATGTGGATACATGAAGGTTTTACCAACTACTCAGAAAACCTGTTTACTGAATATTATTATGGCAAAGATGCTGGTGCTCAATATGTAATCGGCTGCCGCGCCCTGATTCGCAACGACCGCCCAATCATTGGTCCATATAATGTCAATCAAAGCGGTTCGAGTGACATGTATTATAAGGGCGGTGCGATGCTCCACACGATTCGGCAACTCGTTAACAATGATGATAAATGGCGCCAGTTGCTGCGTGGCATGAACAAGACCTTCTACCATCAGACGGTTACCACTGAGCAAATTGAGCAGTACATGACTGAGCAATCCGGTATTAACCTAAAGCCCGTATTTAATCAGTACCTGCGCGATACCCGAATTCCAATCCTAGAATATCATCCGGTTGCTAATGGTATTCAATACCGCTGGACCAACTGCGTTCCTGGCTTTGCGATGCCGGTAAAAGTTTGCCTGAACGAGTTAGGGCCAACTCAGCAACTACAACCCACATCGCAATGGAAAACGCTTACGACAAAAGGCGTGAAAACGCTGGTAACCGACCCTAATTATTACGTACTGACAAAACTGAGTACTAATCTGTAAATCATTCCGCTCTCATGGCAATCAACTGGCAAGGCGTCTTTCCGGCCTTAACGACAAAATTCACGGCGGCCGAAGAACTTGATCTTCCCGCATTCACCAAAAACCTGCAAGCCCAACTCGACGCGGGTGTCGATGGTATTATCCTGGGCGGTTCGCTGGGCGAAGCCAGTACGCTGACCAATGAAGAGAAGGATCGGCTAGTACTAACTGCCGTTGAGTATGTCGATGGAAAAGTGCCGGTTGTATTGAATATTGCCGAAGGAGCTACCCGTGATGCCGTCCGGATTGCTGAACGGGCGACTGCTTTTGGAGTAAGTGGGTTGATGCTGTTGCCACCGATGCGTTACAAGGCTGATGAGCGCGAGACCTGCGCCTATTTCAAGGCTATAGCTGCCGCGTCTGATTTGCCGATTATGCTTTACAACAATCCGATCGATTATAAGATCGAGGTAACGCTGGATATGTTCGATGAGTTGGTCGAATTGCCAACAATTCAAGCCGTTAAGGAGTCGACTCGCGACGTATCAAATGTGACCCGTCTGCGGAACCGTTTCGGTGACCGGATCAAAATCCTATGTGGCGTTGATACGCTGGCGATGGAAGAACTTGTTATGGGTGCCGATGGATGGGTGGCTGGCTTAGTCTGTGCTTTCCCCCGTGAAACGGTAGCCGTTTACCGGCTTGTTAAAGCCGGTCGGCTGGACGAAGCACGTGCCATTTACCGCTGGTTCCTGCCATTATTGGAACTGGATATTCACCCGAAATTGGTTCAGTACATTAAACTGGCTGAAGCTGCCACCGGTATAGGCACTGAGCACGTCCGCGCTCCCCGTTTGACCCTTGTCGGCCCCGAACGCGAGCGGGTTCAGGCTATAATTGATGCGGGCTTAGCCAATCGTCCACTGCTTGTTAGTGCAGCAGAAGCATTAGCCATAGTATAAGCATGAAATCATTTTTTTGCATTGATGCCCATACCTGCGGCAATCCGGTTCGGGTTGTAACAGGCGGCAGTATTCCGCATCTGCACGGGACAACGATGAGCGAAAAACGGCAACATTTCCTGCGCGAATACGACTGGATTCGGACGGGTTTAATGTTTGAACCCCGCGGTCACGATATGATGTCGGGCAGTATTTTATACCCGCCCAGCGATCCGACTAACGACGTAGGAGTGCTATTCATCGAAACCTCGGGCTGCTTGCCTATGTGCGGTCACGGTACTATTGGTACGGTTACAGTCGCGATTGAACAGGGCCTGGTAACCCCCAAAACGCCGGGCGTATTAAATCTTGAAGTACCTGCAGGATTGGTGAGGGCAGAATATCGACAGGAAGGCAAAAAGGTTAAGTCGGTTAAGATCACGAATGTCAAGTCGTATTTAGCAGCTGAGCAACTGACAGTCGAATGCCCTGATTTAGGTACCTTAACTGTCGATGTAGCTTACGGTGGAAACTTCTATGCCATCGTCGGTCCGCAGCCGAATTTTCCGGGTTTGCAGCATTACAAAGCCGAGCAACTGATTGCCTGGGCGCGCGTGATGCGGCAGCGCATGAACGAGCAATATACATTTGTTCACCCTGAAAACCCGACTATAAACGGCTTGAGTCATATTCTCTGGACAGGCGAACCACTTGATCCAACCTCAACGGCACGCAATGCGGTGTTCTACGGCGATAAAGCTATTGACCGGTCGCCCTGTGGTACGGGCACATCGGCTCGACTAGCGCAGTGGTACGCTCAAGGGCGGCTGCAACCTGGACAAGATTTTATCCACGAAAGCATAATTGGTTCAAAATTCATCGGGCGCGTCGAAAAGGTAACCGAGTTAGGCGGACGGCCAGCTATTGTGCCAAGCATTGAAGGTTGGGCCATTATTCATGGGTATAACCAGATTTTACTGGATGAAGACGACCCGTATGTGCATGGATTTCAGGTAATTTAATTATGACAGCAGGAATTATTGGTGGGGGCGTCAACGGATTATTCTCGGCTTATTATCTGCGGCAGGCAGGTTGCGACGTAACCGTTCTGGAGAATGGCACGTTTGCCGATAGTTGCTCCCACGGCAATGCGGGGATGATTGTTCCCAGCCACATTATTCCGTTGGCTGCACCCGGCATGATCGCCAAAGGCATCCGGTGGATGTTTCAATCGACTAGTCCCTTCTACGTCAAACCCCGGCTCAATCGCGATCTCCTTCGATGGGGCTGGCTTTTCTACCAAAACGCGACTCAGGAGCACGTTCAGCAGGCTATTCCCATCCTGCGCGACCTGAGTCTGTTAAGCAAATCACTTTATCAGGAGTTGGCCCAGCAACTGAATTTCGGCTGGAAAGAACGGGGGTTACTGATGCTTTACCAAACGCCCGAAGCTGAACACGAAATGGCCGAGGAAGCCGACGTAGCCAATAAGGCTGGCGTGGAAGCACAGGTATTAACGGGCCAGCAAGTTCAGGACTTGGAACCAACCGCCAGGGTAACCGTTCGCGGGGGTGTTTATTATCCCGCTGATGCCCACATTTACCCAAATCAACTAATTCGAGCGCTGGTAGAACGCTTGCGGCAAATGGGCGTAACGCTGCTCGAAAACCAGCAAGTGACAGATTTTGTCGTACAGGAAGGTAGAGTTAAGCAGGTTATTACAGCAGATAATGCTTTTTCATTCGATGAAGTCGTGTTAGCAGCGGGGGCCTGGTCACCGGAGTTGATGCGTAAGCTGGGTTTATCATTACCCTTGCAGGGTGGCAAAGGCTACAGTTTTATGTTGCCGGAACAGAGTGAGGAAATTAAGGTACCAGCCATTATGCTTGAAGCACGGGCCACCGCAACACCCATGAATGGCCAGCTCCGTCTGGCTGGTACGCTCGAAATTGCGGGCACTGATATGACCGTTAATCCGAATCGGGTGCGGGGTATTGTGCAGTCCATTAACCGATATTATCCTGATTTAACGGTCAATATGCCTGCTGTTGAAACGGTTTGGCGAGGACTCCGCCCCTGTTCACCTGACGGCTTACCGTATATTGGTCGAGTGCGCCATTTTAATAATCTGACGTTGGCTACAGGTCACGGTATGATGGGAGTTAGCCTGGGGCCGGCAACTGGCAAATTAGTGGCGGAAGCCATTATGAATCAACCTGGCAGTCTCCCATTAGGCCCATTCAATCCGGAGCGGTTTGGCTAAGCCGTTAACATAATTGCGTACCGTTGGTTTAGAGTTAAAATTCTTACTCAACGAAACGAAATTTGTTATGCGTCCGGTCTTATTAACCTTCTTCGGTTGCTTATTCGCACTGGCCAGCTTTGGCCAGAAAACCGACTCAACGAATACGGATCACCGTTCTACTCATCCGAATGTGATGATTCCGGGTGTCGACTCGCCTATTTCCGCTCCAGGAACCCTTATGCAATCGTCACCAAACCCAAATCAACTGCCCCCAACATCCGATAATAAGAGACGAAAAACTACTCCTCCTACAGATCCAAGAGCCTTTGGAGTGGCAGTTCCATTGGGAAAAACAAAACGCGATTCGCTTTAAGGATAGAGCGCGGATGAAGTGGTTTATCGTGATTTACCAGATAAAAATCTTAACAAATCTGCCCATTATCGGATCAATCGCTTGTTACTGCACCCAAGCCGCCGATTTCATCCACTCAACAGCTTGCCTGGCTGATGGTGTGCCTAGGCTCTCTTTCGGAAGATGTTATTCAGCAGCTTCTGATTTATGTCTGTCAAGAACCCATTATTCAGCCGGTTTATGAGCTAGCTAAGGAGTTTGCCGTTATGGTTCGAGGGCAACAAGTGGAAGCCTTAGAGGTTAGTTCATTGTCAGATCAGCCCTATTGGATTGATTCACCAGGGCTGATCCGACAAGACTATGCTGCGGTATAAGCAGCCCTAGCAACAGAATGGAGTAATGGCCACCGTGGCGCGGTCAAACCGAGGGGCAGGGGACCCGAATCAAGCTCATTAAGCGGCAGATGTATGGGCTGGCCAAGCTGGATTTATTACGACAACGAGTTCTTTATCGGTGCTGAGCCACGCAAATTGCGTAAGAGCCCGTTTACTGGGAGGAGGTCAATAGTTTTCTGGTTCTAATTGGAGAGCCAGTTTCTTGGCCGCCACGACAGCCCCTTCCATATAGCCGGGAGATTCATTCGCCGTCTCCGTGCCACCGTCCGTGCCACCGAAATACAATTTTCCGTTAAGATACGATTGTTGCAATAAGGGATGCCCATTGTTTTGATGGGGCTGATGGATCACAGGATTACCCGCGGTAGTTCAGGAGTTACGTTTACTTTTGCGGCCATTACGGGTAGGGGTATACAACTCACCACTCGATTGACGTGGTAAGCTTGACCGTTTGCCGTATCGACCACTACTCCATGCTGAACTTCATGTACTCCGGTCACTTCGGTATCCAAGTGGATAGACGAAGCATCAAGTTGTTTGACTAGTGCTCAACTGCTCTGTTCCGCCTGCCAATCGGTAGGAAGGGGAGTCGGAAGCAGGAATAAAGAACTGTTGAGTAGGCTCAAAGGATTTGGTTTGAAATAGCGAAACCCCCTCTGAAAACTGAGGGAAGATAGGTAGTCTAAGTTCCTCAATCAATTTCATCAGATTGGGATGCCTGGAAGAAAACCAAGTAGCACCCAATTCCAATGGAGTTCCTAACTTTCCCGTTACGGTCAGTATTCGCCCACCGAGCCGGGGAGATGCTTCTAAAATAGAAATCGAACTAGTACTTTTTTGCAGCAGATAGGCTAACATTAAGCCACTGAGTCCACCGCCCACAATGATAAGGTCATGATCTTTATTCATGATGCGAAGTACACCTAACGAATAGAGTTGTGAAAGGGAAAACTGAATTTAGCCGGGTTTACGCCACCTATAGCGGCATTTTTATTGCCATGTCTCTGCTATGGGCTTGGTATGTGGATGGCTTGGAACCTGAGATGGAATACCAACCAAGGGCAGCATTGTCGCTCAAATTTGATAAATTCGGCTAAGTCAGCGATCATAATATCATCAATCGGAAAATTTAATCGTAAAGTAGATTACTTTCCATGAAAATACTCTTAGTTGAAGACGAACCTGCCTTACAGCAGGCAGTACGGCATTACCTGGAAGGAGAGGGATATACTGTCACCACAGCTGATACCTATCCGGAAGCATCTCAAAAAGCCCATGATTATGATTACGATTGTGTAGTGGTGGATTTAATGTTGCCGGGTGGACACGGGTTTGATCTCGTTCGAGCGTTGAAACGTCGCCAGTCAATGGCCGGAGTTATTGTAGTTACGGCAAAAGATACATTAGCCGACAAGCTTACTGGCCTGGAGATCGGTGCCGACGATTACCTGACCAAACCGTTTCATTTACCTGAACTCAATGCCCGCATCCGGTCAGTACTGCGTCGGCGGCTATTTGGGGGCCAGGATCAACTTAAAATGGGTGAACTAACGCTCTGGCTGAACCAACAGCGGGCGCAGGTTCGGGATGTGGAGCTTAAACTGACGACCAAAGAGTATGAGCTACTCCTTTTCCTGATCACCAATGCCAATCGGCTCCTATCCAAATCGGCCATTGCTGAGCATGTGTGGGGTGATGCCATGGATGCCGCCGACTCGCACGAATTTCTTTATACACACGTAAAGAATCTGCGCCGAAAGCTGATTGCTGCGGGATGCCCAGACTACATTCAGACTCGTTATGGAGCTGGTTACCTTTTTTCTGTCTAAACAGGTGAGCCTATTTACCAAAACCGCCCGATATCTGCTGCTAACGGCCCTGCTGATCGCACTGGTTGGCTCCATCGGGTTTTATATGCTCATTCACCGGAAAATTCGTCATGAGGTCGATGAGATACTGACCAGCCAGGTGGAGCAGGCTCAAAGCCGACTCCAGCAGCAGTCTCCTGTTCGACTTGCCGATGGTGACGATAATCCACACATTGAGCCGACCAGCCAACCGATACGTCCGCAATTCAACGATGTAATGATTCAGGATTCGTTGAACGGTAACGAACAAATTCCAGTACGTCAATTTCAGGCAACGATAGAGATCAACGGGCAGCACTATTTAGTTCGAGTCCGTCAACCTTATTACGAATTCAATGAGTTGGCCCAGGATTTATCCGTTGGGATAATCATCGGTTTTTTGGCCCTGATGACGCTCTCTGTTTTGGTCGGTCTGGGTTTATCCAGCCGGTTATGGAGGCCTTTTTATGCGACTATTGATCAGCTTAGTCAGTTTAGGCTGGACCAGCCCGCCAGCTCCCAATTTCCCCAAACCCACGTTCGGGAGTTCGATTTACTGAGTCGGTCGCTGGGCGAATTAACCCGGAAATTGCAGCAGCAATTTTCGCTGCAGAAACAGTTTGCCGAAAATGCTTCTCACGAACTACAAACGCCCTTGGCTATTGCATCAGCCGAACTGGATTTTTTACTTCAGTCATCCCATCTGTCGGAATACGACTACTTACACCTGCAACGAGCAACGGATGCCTTAAGTCGATTGAGCCAGTTAAATCGCTCTCTTTTATTGCTTACGCAGGTTGATAATGACCAGTTTGCAACTGATGAGCCAGTGAATATAAGCGATATTCTTATCCAATATACGACCGATTTTGAGCCGTTTTTCGAGCATAAGCACTTAACGGTTACCCGGACTATTCAACCGAATGTTCGAATCAGAATGAACCGCCAACTGGTCGGTGTACTGCTGACTAATCTTCTGAAAAATACAACCCGTCACTGCCCGGCGTTCGGTTATGTGGCCATTAGCTTAACGACAAATGCTTTGACGATTCGGAATTCTGGTGAGCCACTTCCCTTTGCAGAAAGTCAGTTATTTAACCGATTTGTTAAAGACCCCGCTCGACCGGATTCCATCGGTTTAGGTTTGGCCTTAGTCAAGCAAATCTGTGACCGCTATGGATTAGGGTTGACGTATGGATATAATACCGCGAATAAGGAACATTCCTTCCAGATCAAACTGGTTACTACCCACGCTGCCAACTTCAAAATTGCTTCATAATTCATCCCGATACTTGCCCTTAAATAGTATCACTGATGAAACAAGGTATTCTTTTAGGCTGGCTACTGTTAACAGCGGCAACCGGATTTGGTCAGCTCACCCGCATCATACGAGTCGAAGACAGCACCACTCATGAACCCATCATTGGAGCAACGATTCGTACGCCATCCTTTGTCAAGCCGCTGATCGGCACCGTCACCGATGCGAAGGGGATCGCTACGATGCCCAGTACACCGGCGAGTGTGACAGCGCTGACCGTGAGCGCGGTTGGATATGAAACCAGCTCCTTTCCGCTCACGCCGGGAAGCGATACCTTGTTTTTTCAATTGCACAGTCAGGACGAATCGCTGGACGAGGTGACGGTTACCTCTACCCGAACGAATTCTCGTATTGAGGATTTACCGATTAAAGTAGAAGTGCTGGGCCAGGAGGATATGGACGAAGAAAGCGCCGTTGTGCCGGGTAATGTCAGCAGTATTCTGGGTGATATTACCATCATTCACGTTCAGCGCACATCCGCCGTCAATGGTAATCAGGCCATTCGTATGCAGGGACTTGATCCCAAATACACGCAAATTCTGCGCGACGGTTTACCACTTTATGAAGGCTTTTCGGGCAATCTGGGCGTTTTACAGATACCTCCGCTGGACCTTAAGCAAATTGAGGTAGTGAAAGGCTCGGTATCAACACTGTATGGGGGAGGGGCTATAGGCGGTATGATCAACATTGTTTCTAAATCGCCCACCTCGGAGATGCCTGAATTTACGGCCTTGCTCAATCGGTCGAATCTGAAAGAAACCAATCTGAATGCTTATTATTCCCAGCGCTATGGTAAAACTGGGTTAACCCTGTTTACGGGCTACACTCATCAGCAGGCGGTCGATGTCACGGGCGACGGATTTACCGATAGTCCAGGCATCAGGCAGTTCAACATCCATCCCAAGTTTTTCTGGAATCCGACAGATCATACGAAACTGGATATCGGCTATGCGTTTACGACCGAAAACCGGACCGGCGGCTACCTTCCGGCTTTGGAAGGAACTCAGCCCAATGCCTACAAAAACGTAACTGACCTACAGCGTCATACAGTCGATTTCAACGCCAGCCACAATATGTCGGAAACCAATGCGCTTACGTTCAAAGGTGCCATTAGTACATTTCATCGCCAAAACACGGATTATCAGAAACTCTCCGATGGTCGGCAGTCGTCGGTTTATCTGGAAGCCAATAATTTAGCTCGCTTCGGGAAACACCAGCTAATTGTGGGAGCCAACCTGACGGTGGAAGCGTTTCGCAAAAATCCGGACAGTACCCGGCTGGTCGATTATACCTACAACACGATCGGTGGATTTGTGCAGGATGACTGGCAGGTGGGTGAGAAAGTCGCCTTACAAGCCGGACTTCGGCTGGATCATCACAATACCTTTGGGAGTTTTCTATTGCCCCGATTATCGATCAAACTCAAACCGTCCGATCCCTGGACGGTACGACTAAGCGTGGGTACGGGTTACAAGACGCCCAATTTGTTTGTCAACCAAACGCCCGGTGCCTTAAACGTGAGTTTGATCTTCCCTCGTTTATTGCCCATTGATGTGGCTACCGTCAAGGCCGAGCGGTCGGTGGGTACCAACATCGACATTGCCTACTCGAAAACCTTTGAAAGTGGCTTTTCGATTCAGGTAGACCAGGCGCTCTATTATACCAATGTGGCTTCGCCCGTAGTATCTGCTTTTTCGAGTTTGTCGAATAACCTGGGGGCCTATACGCAACTGATCAATGCGCCTTACAACCTCTACAGCCTAGGCACCGATACCTACGTTCGACTCGAATACAACGCCTACGAATTGTATGTTGGCTATAATCATACGCTGGCTCGTCGTGATGGCCCCACCGACAATACATACCTGCCGTTGGCTCCACAGGACAAGTTTTCAACCACGCTGGCCTGGGAAAACGAGCACTTCCGGTTTGGAATCGAGAGCAGTTACGTCGGAACGCAGTACCTCTATAATAACCAGAAGGTAAAGAATTACTGGTTCTTTGCCGCAGCTGCTGAATACCATTACAACGAACACTGGCGGCTGGTGCTGAACGGGGAAAATATCTTCAATGTGAAGCAGGCCAACTACGAAACGGTGGTGTTAGGCACGAATCCGACGGTGCAACCTACATTTCGACCCATCTGGGCACCGCTAGAAGGGCGGATAGTGAATTTGGCGCTCAAGTTTACATTATAATAAAGATTACTTTGGTTTCGTTCAGGCCTAAGTTATTGGAGAAGTGGTGGTACAAATTGGCAAGGAGAGACGAGCAGAATTAATTAAATGATTGGCGAAATTCCAGCGGAGAGGAACTCGTCTTGCTCTTGAATAATTTGCTGAAGGATTGGGGATGCTCGAAACCCAAACAATAGGCGATCTCACTAACGGACAAATCAGTCGTAGAAAGCAGTTCTTTCGCTTTGGCAAGTAGTTTATTATGAATGTGTTGTTGTGCGTTTTGGCCGGTCAGCGATTTGAGTAAACTACTCAGGTATGTAGGAGATAGATTGAGTTGATCTGCCATGTATCGAACGGTCGGCAATCCAGTCTTCAGCAGTTCGTCGCTAATCCAAAAAGCATCAAGTAAGGCCTCGAACCGGTCAAGAATTTTGTGATTGCTAATCGTTCGGGTGATGAACTGACGCTGGTAAAACCGGTCGGCATAATTAAGTAGTACATCGAGTTGAGCCACGATAATGTTTTGACTGAATTTGTCGATTGGCGCCTGGTATTCCTGCTGAATTTGCTGGATAATGCCGACAATCATCGCTTCTTCCTTTTCAGATAAAAACAAAGCTTCATGAATAGAGTAGTCAAAAAAGTCGTACTGTTGAATCGTTTTGGCCAGAGAAGTATGCCACAAGAAGTCAGGGTGAATCATTAACAGCCAGCCCGAATTTTCATGGACCTCGTCAGCCGTGATTGATAGTACTTGCCCCGGAGCTAGAAAGACCATTACGCCTTCATTAAAATCATACGCTTGCTGGCCATACTTCATGTGGCCATTGAAATTTCGTTTCAATGCAATTGAGTAGAAATCATTAACAATGCTCCGGGACTGATTAATCCTTCGTGGCGGAATGTCGTCGAACCGAACCACGCTAATGAGCGGATGGCCTGGTTTGGAAATGTTGGCGAATTGATGATAGGCAGATATAGAATCGATTCGGTGAAGCTGTTCGGAGGGCATAATCTATCAGGTTTGCTGCTTAATTTTACTTGATGTGCAGTCGGGCTATGCGTGTTATATTGTATACAGTAATGATAACCCTTCTTTGAGCGTAGTTGGCTTTCGGCCAAGCAGTTTTTCTAAATCAGCGCTGACAATGTTTTCCTGACCATTGGCGATATCCGTTATGAATCCGGTGATTCGCTGAATCATACTATCGGGCAAACCGCGACTGCTAAGCTGAGTTTCAAAACTAGCCAGTTCGGCTGGAGTATAAGCTACCAACTTACCAGACAAGGCAGTGAGGGCAGCCGCTACGTCGTAAAACGAATAGGAATCACTGCCGGTAAGCTGGTATGTTATATTCCCTTCGTACGTGTCAACCAGGGCATTTGCTATCGCTTCACCCATTTCACTTCGTAGCGCAAAAGCAACCCTGCCTTGCCTGGCTGGTACGGAAATACCGCGCTCGAAAACGGCGTTTCCACCTATAAACTGTGGAATGGCATCCATATACAAAATGTTCCGAAATAGGGTATAAGGTAGTCCACTGGTTTTAATATACTCCTCGGTTTGAAAGTGGCCTTCCATCAGTCGGTTAACCAGCGTGGTCGGATCTTTCAGCGCCCGGCTAGTGTAGGCAATACGTTGAACCCCTGCTTTCCGGGCTGCATCCACAACATTCTGGTGTTGGCGAACTCGGTTTTCCTCGTCTGTACCCGCAATCAGTAAGAGTGTCTGAATGCCCTGCATAGCTTTGTCAAGGGCCTCGGTGTCGTCGTAAGTACCTATACGTATCGTCACACCTTGTTCAATCAAATTGACCGCTTTATTTTCGTCCCGCACGAAGGCGGTAACTTGGTTAGCCGGTACTCTTTGCAATAACTGATTGATAACTGCGGTACCTAATTGGCCTGTAGCTCCGGTTACTAAGATCATGGAATGCGTCTGTTTTTGTTGGGACAAAGGTCCTCTATCAATGATACACAGACGTAGCCGAATTTATGAATGTTGTAGCCAGATTAATTGCCAGGAATCAGAATTCATATTCAACTCGTATTTCACTGAGATTACTCATAGCGAGTGTAATCTGATTAATAAACTAGCCCACCTTGAGCAAGGTGGGCTAGTTATTGGGAGTTAGCTTAATTATTCTTCTCGCCTTTTCCTTCTTTCTCTTCTGTTTCTTTCTGGCGAAATCCGTCGCTATACTACCCACATGGCCGCTCCCAGATCCGTCCGGCATCACCTATGGGCCATTAGCTCTCTATTTGAGGATACCGTTACGAAATCCTAACTATCAGGGAGCAGCCCTGTTAGCCCATTAAACAAATGTTCGGCAAATCCTTAAAACCTTAAGGCTATGATTTTAAAAATGGACCGGTTGCCCATTGAGCTGCCCGTACCCAAAAATCCATCGGCTAACGATGCCGCGGCTATTCAGGAGTTATTGGGCGGTAAATTCGGGGAGATGTCAACCCTGATGAACTACACCTTTCAATCCTTCAACTTCCGGGGCAGGAAGAAGATACGGCCTTTTTATGATGTGATTGCCAGTATTGCGGGGGAAGAATACGGTCATATTGAGGTCGTCTCCTACGCAATTAATTTACTCTTAACGGGGGTGACAAAACGAGGGCATGATCCCGTGCCAGCCCCTCTGGCCGACGCTGCCAATGTGCGCAACACCTATCATTACATTGCCAGTGGCCAAGGGTCGCTGCCGGTCGATTCGATGGGTAACTTCTGGACGGGCCAGAATGTATTCAGCAGTGGTAATCTAAAGCTGGATCTGTTGCATAATTTCTTTCTCGAATGCGGGGCCAGGGGCAACAAAATGCGGGCTTACGAAATGGTATCTGATCCGACAGCGCGCACCATGGTGGGCTATCTGCTGGTGCGGGGCGGATTACATATTGTGGCCTACGCCAAGGCGCTGGAAAAACTGACGGGTGTAGAAGTGACCAAGCTCCTGCCCATCCCAGACCTGAGTAATAATGCCTTTCCGGAAGCTAAAAAGTTCATGGAGCAGAAACTGCACCTGTCACTTTATACTTTTAGTCAGGAGGATTATAAGCAGGCGGGCCTGATCTGGAATGGACCTCATCCAGACGATGGTCAGGAATGTTTTGTGGTAGAAGGACCAATTCCAGGTTATCCCGTTCCTGATCTGGAAGAAGAACCGCAGTTAAATGCACCAGGAGCCGATGACTTTGATCCGCAGGTGTTTGCCGACATGGCTAAAAAGATGGGGATTAAGTATGAATGGTAAGCAAGAAGTAATGTGTGTTGAACTATAATTTTCGTAGTGAGTCAGACACCCGGAGCTAATTAGGTTCCGGGTGTTTTGTTAATAGCCCGTATCCTTATTAACCGTCGAAAAGACTGGCAAGATAGGTTGTAAAATGAGTTCTGGAAATTAACGGAGCAGGCTTATAAAAGGAAATTGACAAAGTAAGTTCAATACAAATCCATGTCGCTAAACGAATGTTGATACCCAAAGGAAAATTGATTCCCATTGGTGGGGGCGAGGCAAAAGGCCCTGATTCAGAAGCCGCTTCTTCTGAGTTAAGACAGACCCATTTCTTCACATCGGGCATCCTTGAACAATTTCTACACGAAGTCAAAGGAACCGACTCGATCATCGAAATTATTCCGGCTGCTTCCGAACTTCCCAAGGAGATGGGGCAGGCTTATATCGATGCCTTCCGGAAGCTGGGCTGTCGAACTGTTCATGTTATGAATTTTACCAGTCCTGAAGAGGCCGACCAGGCCACTCATCTGAAACGGATAAAAAAAGCAGACGGTGTACTCTTTACGGGTGGTGATCAGGACAAACTGGTCAATACGCTTCTCGACAGCCAATTGCTTCAGATTATTCAGGATCGCTATATGCAGGAAGACTTCGTCATTGCGGGCACCAGCGCCGGAGCTGCGGCAATGCCCCGGTTGGCGCTGAAAGAAGGAAAAAGTGCAGAATCGCTCATCAAAGGGCTGGTAGAGACTGAAAAAGGACTGTCATTACTCTCCGAAGCCATTATCGACACCCACTTTATGCAGCGGAGTCGGCTACCCCGGTTGGTGGAAGCTCTGTTACGAAATCCTGGCTTGTTCGGGATTGGACTATGTGTCGATACGGGAGTTGTCATCACGGAGGGGAATTGCCTGCGGGCTATTGGTTCGGGCGGGGTATTTATCGTTGAAACCGATGCGGTAAAAAACACCAATTACTACGAGATTCCTGAGCTCCAGCCGGTATGCGTCGATAACTTACGAATTCATATTCTGGCAGCTGGCGCCACATACCAGTTCCGGGAACGTGTATTTTCTAAAGCCTGATCTAACGCTTAAAGCCACTTAGCTATTATGAAAATGGGCGAACGCTTGCTTAAGCACCTTGACAAGAGGTATGAACCTTCAACGTTGATAACCTTCCGATTCGGTCGTTACGACGTCGCTACTAAGACCGATGAGGAGGGAAATCCTTTCCTGGTGTTTATCGGTCAGGCCGATGAACGAGGCATTATCAAAGGCGACAAGTTTGACCGTCAGTTGATTAAGGACGATAATGGATCGGTAATCAGAAGCCATTGGGATTATAAAGGAAAAGTGTAACTCGTTCAGAACTAATGATTTTCAGAACTAAAACAAGCTAACGTTATGAGACCAATTCCAACTAAAGTTCATGGCTTGCTGGATTACTCCACAGGCACCCTATTTCTAGCTTCCCCCTGGCTGCTGGGCTTCTCTGATAATAACGCGGCCCGTCGGGTAGCCGTCGGTACAGGCCTTGCCGTACTAAGCCTGTCGGCGCTAACCGATTACGAAGCTGGTCTTAAAAAGCAGGTCCCTATGGCTACTCATCTAACTGTCGACACCCTAAATGGAGTGTTGGTGGCGGCTTCCCCCTGGCTGCTGGGTTTCGCTAAACGTGTCGTCTGGCCTCACCTTGCCTTTGGCTTACTGGAGTTGGGAGCCGGTTTGCTGACGCAGCGCAAACGTCAGATTATCCAGGAATAACCACACGACATCAAAAATGACAGAAGTGGCTAGCAGACCCAGAGGAAATACGATCAAAATGGGCTGCGCTGGGTGTCCCGCTAACGTTACTTTACTTTCCATCCTGAAATAACAGTGCTAATGACACTTTCTTTAGTAAACGTTGTGGCGTCGGGGTCGAGAACCCGACGCCACAACGTTTACTTTTTGTCGGCAATCTGTTTAGCTACTTTCAGGTGGGTTTTCACTAACGGGTGGGCGGCTTGCCCAACCCCTTTCAGGCTGGCATCCGACGCGCTCGATTCCACCTTCGACATAACCTTGTCGAGTTTTTCGTGACCTTTTACGCCACTTTCGGCCATGTACATTTGATCGAGCGATGCACCCGACATACCTTGCAATTTGGTGACCATCGCCTGAGTTTCCGCATCGGGTCTCGATGGCAGCGTAATGCCTTTTGCGCTGGCAATTTCCTGCAATTTTGCCGCCAAGCCTGTTTGTTCATCTACTTCAGCCTGAGCAAACTCACGTACCTCCGGACTACTGGCTTTCTGAACGGCTATGCGACTAACTTCCAGCTGCATCATACCGCCTTTAGCCACTTCCATCATTAGATTTTGATCAGCGCTGGAGAGCTTCGCCGATGTAGCTGATACGGCTGATACGGCCGCAGCGCCCTGCTTATTCTGACTGTCAAATTCTGACTTCGATTCTTTCCCAACCATATTGGTTGTTCCATTATTCATGGATGCACTGTTCTGTTGCGCCATCGCAGCGCCGGTCGTCATCAGGGCCATAAACAGCCCCAGTGTAATTGATTTAGTTTTCATAACTGAGTTAGTGATTTGTCCTGCCTAACACCCTGTTTCAATCGCTTGTTTGACAATCATCCCGTAATAAATCCATTAGTTAGGTAAGGGGGTTCTGATAAGCCTAGGCTGCGTACCGCCCCCCAGTTTCATGGTCGAAGCTGAGCCTTTTCGGGCACGAATGAATGGTTCATCAAGCGGTTTCCAGTGCAACCCGTCGGGCGATTGCGCCAGGTTGATAGACGAGCCACCGTAATATGGGCTGGCCGGGCGCGTGGCAAAATATAAATCGCCCAGTGGCCGGGTTAGTGCAAAAAACTTCCCGTTGATTTTGCCCTCAAAAAAGACCATGTCCTTATTCTGATGGTCCAGAATAATTCCGTGCAATTCGTAACTCAGCCCATCAGTCGAGGTGTAGAGCGTGGTTGAATGCCGCTCAGGACTGACTGAGCAAGTAGTCATATAATAGATATCCTCAATTTTCGTAATTCGCGCATCTTCAACTCCGTACTCCTGATATGTCCGCTGAGGTGCAATGATTTTGTCGTAATGAACCTGCACAACGCTTGTTCCATCAGCAGTCAACTCCACCGGCAGTAGCCACGACAACGAGGTAAGTGCCATCGCTTTATACGGATTACCCAGCAGGCGTTGTCTCCTGCATATCCGAACCCACCGCACCCGGTTCAACCAGACTCACTTTTATGCCTTTCGGATTAACTTCTTTCCGCAAACTTTCAGCAAAGCCCTGAATGGCTGACTTAGTGGCGACATACACCGAACTACCTTCTTCCCGCACGTCGGCGCTCATCGAACCGATTAGCACAATGTGACCCCGTTGCTGGGGCTGCATCCGGTTAAGCGCTTCTTTCGTAGTAGCCAGATAACCCACAAGGTTCGTTTCGATCACATAGCGCCAATCAGCATCCGCCATTTCATCGATGGAATCTGCGCTAATAGCCGCACTGTTAATCACTATATCAGGCCCACCAGCGTTTGGTCGACCTGCTGAAAAACGCGCTGAATATCCTCGGCCTTCGCACTGTCCGCGATTAAACCATTTATTTCTCCCCCTGCCTGTTGTACCGCGCTAATCACTTCATCCAGTTGTTCCTGATGGCGGCCAAACGTAATAATTTTAGCACCATATGAGCCAAGCAGGATTGTAATGGCCCGACCAATACCAGTGGTACCCCCGGTTATCAGTATACGCTTACCCTTTAGCGACTCAACGGCGGTGTGTGCATTGACCTGTTCCATAACGTTGTTTTTCGATTGTGGTTCTGTTTATTTCTTCGACCATTCAACTCGCAGCCGTAAGTTGCCTTTAACCCGGTATTCGAGGTAGGTTTTATCCCGCCCCGTCACTTTAAGCGGTTTACCCACCTGATTATCTTCGTCCAGCACCCGCACTGAGGGTAACTGGCGACCTTTGGCTATTATTCGCACCCGACAATGGAAATCGGCCGTGCCACCTAATCGGAAAATTGCGTAGCCGCTGCCTTTTTCAGTAAGCTGAAACTCCGATTGGTAAATCGGGTATTCGCAGTAGACTATCAGTGGCATCCCCTCAAATCGTTTGTAGGTATACGTTGTCAGGATATAGGCCAGCGCGCTGCCATATACTTCCTGCCCCACGGCACCCGCCGGTTTCCAGCCCGTCGAAATATCTTCGAGCGGAACGGGTAAGTCAGTTACAATATGACCTTCCCGCGGCTCCAGACTGATTCCGTCCTGGGGCAATTCGTAGGGGAAATAATACCGACCGCGGTGAAGCAGGTATTTAACGAATTCCGAAAAAAGCAGCCGGATAGAGGATGGGGCGTCAGTACTTATTTCCTTCAGGTAATTAATCATCGTCGCCACGATCTCGGCTTCTTCATATGCAGCCAGGTACTCTGCATCTTTCAGTGGTGCTACGCCAAGGAAGGTACTGCGCAGTTGACCAAAGCCGAAGTTGCACTCCCAGATCCACAGCCGGGCGAAGATGTTGGCGATGCTATGCCGACTTAAATCGAAATACAGGCGGTTGCCCGTAATCTTCCAAAGCTTCGCCAGTGTCATGGCGCTCATGATCGTAATGTTACTCTGGTAGAGCAGTTCAAAGCCTTTACCCCGTAACCGTCGGGCCGATTGCTCAGCTTCCACGAGGTAGCGCGGGTCTTTGGTTAGCTCATAAGCCTGAAGCATCACGTGGGTGAACAACCCGGCCACATCCAGTTCTCCACCTTTGCCTTCACTGGTTTCGGCCTTAATAACTGCCAGAGAGCGGCTGTCATAAAATACGGGCCAGTTGTAATTGAAGTGATGAGCTGCACCAATCGCAAACTCCAGCGAACGAAACAGTAAGTCCTTCGCTTCGAGATCGCCCTTATCGGCCAGCCGACCCAGGTTCATCAGCGTGTGTAATAGGTACCAGGAATCGATCTTATTCGAATCTTCCTCCTCGCTGTTCTGATCTTTGCCGAACGACTGGCCGGGCAGCCACCGCATAAGCGTCTCTTTTCTGTCGTCGTAAAAAGTATGAATCGCTTTTTCTAACAGGTCGACCAGCGGAACAGGTTCTTCCAGCCATACCTGATACTCCCGGAGCGGCACCAGAATCGCCAGCTGTACCATGCTTTCGGGTGGTTTCTGAGTAGCGCCTACGTAAGCGTTCAGGTAAAACCGGTTCTTGATCCGACGGCCACAATCGGGCGATTCGTCCAGTGTTTTAATAGTTTGTTCAGCGGCTTTAGGCCAATCATAATATACCGTTTCAGGTTTGGGTAACTGTCGATATAAGCAGGCAATAGCCTCCAGAAATAAATCACTTGCCTCAAACTCATTGCCTGGAATAGCGTCGCTGAGGTAGATATAGGCGTCGGAAAGCACTACTTCTTTGCCAGCCGCTAGGGGCTGTTCAGCAGTGGGCAAGGCAAAACCAATCTCGGGCCACTGCACCGAAACGGTACCCGAGGGATCGGTATGGGTCGTCTGACAGTACTCGTTCAGTGCCGTCAGGTTTTGCAGATAGAGTACTGTTCCTGCCACCGGCTTTGTGATCGACCAATAGGCGAGTCCGGCCGTTGGACCACTTTGCATGACATACGTCATGCCTTCGGTTGATGACGGGTCATACTGATCGTCCACTACGTAAATATCTCGCGGCAGCGCCTGTACCTGGAAGTTCTGCCGGGGCTCCAGCGAGGTGGTGTAATGTAGTACCATCGAGGCCTGTGCGGGTCGCTCGACGTGGATACGAAATAAGCCTAGTGACCCTTCAAGATGGTATTCGACAGTTGATTTGGTTTTTTATAAACCTTAATCGACTGAATCGTTTGGGGATCGAAACAAGTACGAATAGCCAGTTTCCCCGTTGTCGGAAAGCTATAAATTAACCAGAAAGAGTTTGGGGTAAGACTGGTCTGCAAGCGGCCCTGCTCCGGTTGCCAAGGCACATCACGAACGTGGGTAGCTGCTTTTAACTGCTCGTCGAGACCCGTAACCCATTGTGAGGCTTGTTCCTGTTTGGTATTGGCTTGCCAGGAAGCAACGGTATCTGTTTTTGTCATGTGGCAGAGTGTCGGTATATAGGATGGTTAATGAATTTCTAACCCGACAGGTCTAACCTAGGTGAGGAAAGTAAGCAAGTGGCCCGCAAAAGCAAGTTTATTTTGGTGTATACGTCAGCTGCATTACAACGGCCTGCTGTCCATCCAGGTTAGAGCGTCGCCAGCCGAGCGCCAACGGTGGGTCATACGTACGTCCGGCAAAAAATAATTCTCAATAAATAGACAGATCTGTCTATTTATTGCCTAGCTTTGGCCCATGAAACAAAGAGGACAAGTAGTAGTCGATAAAATACTCGATACTGCGGAGCGGCTTTTCTATGCGCAAGGGTATGGTAACACCGGTATTAACCAGGTAATCGAAGAGGCAGATATCGCCAAGGCATCTTTATACAAACATTTTGAAACAAAGACAGACCTGTTGGTCGCTTACGTTCAGCGCTCCCACGAACGCTGGTTTAACCGGCTTGAGGCTGCCGTAAATAAAGTGGTCGATCCGAAAGACAAACTATTGGCAGTTTTTGACTACCATCTGGAGCGTCAGGAAGTCAGACAATTTGGTGGATGTCCATTTATAAAGGCAAATCATGAAGCGGGTACTAGTGATCCCCGAGTGCTAGACCAAATTCAGCAGACAAAGCAGCATAGCAAAGACTTCATAAAAGCGCTGGTTGCTAACTCGGGTCACAAAAAACTATTAACCGATCAAGAGCTTGCAGAGATGATATTCCTCGCTCTGGAAGGGGCGATAGCGACAGCCTCCGTATTCAAGCGGCCTACCGACATACAATCCGCCAAACAAATCATCCAAAAACTCATCTAAGATGAAAGAGGTGACAAACAAATGGTTAGAGCTGATCATTGTGTTATCAGCGCCGTTACTTTCTGTAATTGATGTATTTATTATTAACATAGGAATACCGGCCATAAAAAAAGGAGTACACGCTACAGACGCTGAAATCCAACTTGTCATAGCGGGTTATTTACTTGGTTATGCGGCTTTCCTGATAACCGGAGGAAGAGCTGGCGACCATTTTGGCCGGAAGAAGGTATTTTTCTGGGGAATGTTTGCGTTCACTATTGCTTCCTGTCTGTGTGGCTTATCGACCTCCGCGTTGCAACTAAATGTGACAAGATTCTTTCAGGGCCTGAGCGCATCCTTTATGGTTCCCCAGACAATAGCCTTTATACAAGTGCTTTTCACCGACACAAAAGAACGGGCAAAAGCATTTGGTCTTTTTGGTATTACACTCGGTACTGCTGCCGCAATCGGACAAGTATTAGGTGGTTACCTATCCGACACAAATTGGGCTATTGAAGGCTGGAGGCTGATTTTCTTCATTAATCTGCCCATAGGTATCCTGACTCTTTGGGCGACACACAAGTATGTGACTGAAACGAAGAGCCAAGGTGCGAAATTTGACTATACGGGCATATTGATTCTGACGGTAGCCTTGTTTTGTCTTATTTATCCATTGATTCAGGGTCGCGAATCTGGCTGGCCTTTGTGGAGTTTCGGATTGCTTGTATTGTCGTTCGGTGTTTTCGCATTTTTCATCGACAATCAAAAGAGGAAGCTTGCCAAGGGCGAGAATCCCTTGATTGATGTGCGACTATTTACGATCAAAGATTTTAACATCGGATTAGTGGCGGTCCTGTTTCATTTCATGTTGCATACAGCCTATCTATTATTAAGTGCGGTGTATCTTCAAAACGGTCTTGGTATTTCCGCATTGGATTGTGGATTGTACTTTATCGTTCCGGGCATCTTATTCATTACATCTTCAGTTATAGCGTCCAGACTTATCGTCAGGTTTGGAAAGCGTGTTTTACAAGTAGGTGTTGTTCTTTTAGCCGTGGCCTTTTACCTGCAAATGGAACTTTGGAAACCGGGAATAAGTGCTTGGGTGATTATCGGATTAATGGGAATCTGGGGGCTTGGAAACGGGCTTGTCCTACCGTCCCTGTTAAATATTGCGCTTAAAAACGTACCGGCTCAATACGCTGGTGCAGCGGCAGGGGTTTATTCAACGTTTCAGCAAACAGCGTCGGCACTGGGTGTAAGTATTATAGGTGGTATATTCTTCTATTACGCTAAATACGGCTGGCAGGCTGCTTATCATGCTGGTGTAATCGGGTTATTAGTTTGCGTAGTGCTGGTGGGAGTTATGCTGTACTTGCTCCCTGATGGAAAAGCGACAACTCAACATCAGCCCCAGAACGCTGAATCCTCCTCATCAGCTGCAAAAATTGAAGGCCCTTTTATTCCCGCAGAGTAACGATAACCGTTAAAAAATATCTTGAGATAGAAAATGAACGAACATAAACGTCTGGTATATAAAGATATATCGTCGCCTGTAGGCTTGGCTATGCTCGCGGGCCGATTTAGAGTCGGAAATGTGGAGTTCTAAAGTCTAAAGATGATCCAGCGACATATTTTCTACTGACTTACTCGACGTTTTATCAGTCCCAACAACTGCTTGATGTTTGATAAAACGAGCTTTTAAACGTAAAAATGGTTGCTCGATCAAATAATAAGAAATCATTGCGATGATCACTATAAGAAAGATATTTAAGGGGAAGCTAGACAATACACCCAAATGCGAGGAAAAGAAGAGTTGTTGCCATAGATAAAGGCTATAAGAAAATAGCCCTAACTGGCTAACGATTCGCAGGTTCAGTAGCCGATACCAGGCATTTTTGGGAAATGTAATAGAGATTAAAATAATTAATCCGATGCATACATTGGTCATTAATCCGTAAGATCCCACAAAAGCTACAATCATACTGGAATCAGGAAGGCTCAGAACCCGCTTAAAGCCAATACAAAAAAGGATACCAACGAAGGGCGCGATTAATGTAAAAGGATGAAGGCGGTAGTAACGGGTGAGCGCCGATTGGATGTTTCGATTATAGAAAGCAAACAATGCGCCAGTCATAATAGCATCAGCACGGGTAAGCAGGTTCATAGCGTTGATAGTACTTAATAAGCGAAAGCCAACGCACAGGGCAATAATTGTGATAGCAAAATGAATGCGATATGGCTTAAGATAAGCAAACGCAAATGGCCATACTAAGTAAAAATGCTCTTCTATTGATAATGACCAAAAGTGTCCAGTTTCCCATTCGCTAGCACCAGAAATTGGAAAATACTTTGTGTAAGTAAGTGAGGAGAGCCAGGATGCACTGGTGAAAGTAAGAACGCCAGCAAGTTGAAGCAAAAAGTAAACAAAAAGCAGTAAATAATAAGCTGGGAAAATGCGTAGGCTTCGACGAATGTAAAAGTTAGTTAGTGAAACATACCCGTAGGTACGCTCTTCTTGTAATAACAGTCGCGTGATGAGATAGCCCGAGATAACAAAGAAAATAGTAACTCCGATCTGACCACCCATGGCGTCCTGTTTATGAAAGCTTCTGGATTGGATATGAGAAATCAGGACACAAATAATACTAAGAGCGCGTAAACCGTCTAAGCTAGGTATATGTTGTTTCATAAACGTAAATTATAAGTTTTTAAATTTAGTATATTGAACAAGTATCTACAAAATCCATACCCGATTGAATTTGACTTTTGTACGTCTGATCAGGTCATTAGGACTATCTAACCCACAAGGCTCTGTTGCAGCGAGATTTCAATGGGCAGTCGAATGACTCCATGTATTAAATATTGTCACGCTATTGATTTAATGTAATTAAATATAAATAAAATTATAAATCAGATTCCTTTTTTCAGTTACTCAATAGTTAATTACTAGTTAATAGTTATAGAGTTGATTTTATGAAAGGAACATTTCATTATAGTTATATTTAATTTGGTATATATTAAAATGACAATACATTTAGTTTACTGAAAAATGCTTTAGTGTATTTTTTGATGTCATTTTTATTTATTTAAATTTGAAACAACTAATAAATCTATATGATCTAATAAAACGTATGTATTAATAAGGTATTTACGATTAATGTTAATGGGAAACAAATACTTGTGCTTAAATCAGTATACTAATTTATTGCATAGACCTGTTAAATGGGTTTTGTTTACACTAGCTGGTTTTATAACAAGTTGTGTAACACCTAAGCAATTAGTGTACTTCCAAGGCGATACGAGCAGACCCGATAGTGCGCTGGTGAAGCCATATATCACCTCGATTCAAGCGGGTGACCTACTCTCTGTGCAAGTAAGCAGCCTAAATCCTGAAGCCAGCTCTTATTTTAATCCATATACTACTATTTCTGCTTTAGAACGATCAGGTGGAAACACACAAACAACACCTCTACCTGCTTATACCGGCTATCTGGTAGCTCCTACAGGTACAATTACCTTGCCATTGGCCGGTGCTGTCCGAGTAGCAGGAATGACAAATATTCAGGCCGCAGACAGCATTCAGTCGAAACTTAAAATTTACCTGAAAGAGCCGACGGTAAGTGTCCGGAATCTTAACTTCCGGATTACTGTGTTGGGCGAAGTGGCGCGGCCTTCGCTTTTCAGTATCACAAATGAGCAGATTACGTTACCTGAAGCTCTTGGTTTGGCGGGCGATCTAACTATATATGGACGACGGACGAATGTGATGGTAGTACGGCAGGAAAACGGAAAGCGAACCTACAATCGAGTTGATCTGACTCGCCGGGATGTTCTTCAATCGCCTTATTTCTATTTGCACCCGAACGATGTCGTGTATGTTGAACCAAGTAATGCCCGGATTGCTAGTACAGACCGATTATTTCAAATTATACCCATAGTCTTAAGTGCGCTTTCTTTTGTGGCAATTATTGCTACCCGGTGGTAAGCGAGCAAGCTGAAATTTTATTTTATCCATGCTTGACCAACCTGTATATGCTCTCGCTAGACTCCTTTCTTTATCCGAAAGTAAATCCTGAACCAGTCAGTGATTACGCAATCGATACTGTTAGACAAAATTGGTATACTCAATATGGCAAGAGGATATTCGACATAATAATATCGCTGATTGTCAGTGTGTTTGTGCTTTCGTGGCTTATTCCTGTTCTATGGCTATGCATTAAAATAACGTCACCAGGTCCAGGCTTGTTTATCCAGCCCCGGACTGGGCATAAAGGCCGGACATTCCGCTGTCTAAAGCTTCGTACAATGTATTATGTAGAGAATCCGGCTTTTGCACAGGCGACAAAAGATGACCCTAGGATTACGCGATTAGGACAATTTCTGCGCCGGACAAACCTCGACGAGATGCCCCAGTTTTTGAACGTTCTGCTGGGTGATATGAGTGTAGTAGGACCCAGGCCCCATGCCGTTCAGCATGATAGCCAATACTGGTATAAAATCAATGACTATCGATCCCGCTATAGTATACGTCCTGGAATTACGGGCTTAGCTCAGGTTCGTGGGGCGCGTGGCGAAACAGATGAGCTGATAAAAATGAGGCACCGATTACGATACGACCTGCATTACATAAAAAAGCAGTCAGTGCTAGTTGACATTAATCTATGCTGGCTGACCATAAAATCGATGATTAAAGGATCAGTAAATGCTTGGTAACTAAAAATCGATTTTATCGGCACTCTTATTGCTTATATAACTTATAAAGGTTCTCTATTGTAGCTTAAGTTGATATTTAAGTAAACAAGTAGTTTCTTTCATAAAAGTACTGGAGTTTCCTTCTATGGTTGGAAACTCAAAAACTAAAAATAATCAGGTAAGCAGAGTCATACCAAAATGGGAGTGACAATGGCGAAGCCATGATAAGTAGATAGCCAAATACTTCATATAATGAGCAATCAATCCACTACATATACTTATACGCCATATCAAAACGTCGATGCCGATGTGATTAACCTTCGGGCCATCGTGTTTCGATATCTACGTAACTGGTATTGGTTTGTCTTATCCCTCAGTCTGACAGCGGCTGGTGCCTATATATACCTACGTTACCAGCCACCTACTTACAAAAGTCAGGCAAGCTTATTGATTAAAGACGAGAATAAAGGGATCAATCAGGAAAACGCGCTCAAAGAACTGGAGATATTCGCGCCAAAAAAGGTCGTCGAAAATGAAATTGAGATCCTGAAAACGTATACGTTAATGGATCGCGTTGCCAAACAACTTAATCTGGATGTTCAGTATTACCATGATTCTCTCTACGGTAAGCGAGAAATCTACGAGAAATCACCCATCCGGTTAATTGTAGAACAGGCCAAGCCAGCACTTTACGAAGAGGAGTTTCTGGGTATTCACTTTCAGGATAATCATACAGTCTTAATTAATGATAAGCCCTACCCGCTTAATACTAGTATACAAACACCGTATGGCCGATTACGGATTTTCACCCGCACTCCCGTTTCAAATGAGACAAATTCGGTTTATGTGCATATGGTTGGTCAGACTCAGTTAGTAAACGAACTACTGAAAGATCTAAAAGCTGAACCAACTAATAAATCATCTACGGTAATTACTATTAGTTTAGAAACAGCCGTTGCTGATAAGGGAGAAGCTATCTTGAACCGACTGATTGATGTCTATAATCAAGCTGCCGTAATGGATAAAAATCAAGTAGCTTCAAATACACTACGTTTTATTGAAGAACGACTGAAATTAATCTCCAGCGAATTATCTACTGTAGAAAAGGGGGTAGAAACCTATAAATCGGCACAGGGTATTACCGATTTAAGCACTGAGGCTCAGAGTTTTCTGCAAACGGTTCAGCAGAATGATGCACAACTCAACCAGGTCAACATTCAACTGGGCGCTTTGCAAGACCTGGAGGCTTACGTTAATAAACAACCGAATAATAGGGGAGGAACACCGGCTACATTAGGCCTGAGTGATCCGACATTATTAAGCCTGATCGAAAGTGTGACGAAACTGGAAGCGCAGCGCGACCAGCTAGCCCGAACTACGACTGAGCAAAATCCGATGCTACAAACCATCGATAGCCAGATTCGCACAACGAAAAGCAGTATTGCCGAGAACGTGGCCACTATGAAGACTATGCTTACAACGGCTAAGCAGCAGTATGTAGCAACCAACACTAAAATGGAGGGATTTATCCGAACCATTCCCAAGAAGGAACGCGTATTGATGGACATTACCCGCCAGCAAGCTATTAAAAATAACCTATATACGTATCTACTTCAAAAACGAGAAGAAACAGCCGTATCCTTTGCATCTACCATTTCCGACTCACGCACAATTGACGCAGCTCGCAGTGAGGCTAAGCCTATAAAGCCTAATAAACCAATGGCCTATGGCATATTTACGCTGATTGGACTATTAATTCCGATTGGCTGGATGGCCGCTAGTGATTCATTAAATAATCGGATCATGCGCCGGACTGATGTAGAAGCAAGTACGCATGTGCCAATTTTAGGAGAGATTGTCAAAAATCGACAACCGGAGGCCCTGGTTGTAGTCGCAGAAGGCAGCCAATCGATAATAGCTGAGCAAATACGTACGCTACGAGCAAATCTACAATTTCTGCGAGATAGCCGGGAGGGCAGTCAGGTGCTTTTGTTTACTTCAAGTATTAGTGGCGAGGGTAAATCGTTCATATCACTTAATCTGGGAGCCAGCTTGGCCATAATCGGAAAACGCACAGTGATCCTGGAAATGGATTTACGTAAACCGAGACTCCGTCATTCACTTAAAAATTCTTTTGCAGGCAAAGGCATTAGTAATTATCTAATTGGTGAATCCACTATTGATGACGTGATTCAAACTATTCCCGGCTACGAATCCTATTCAATTGTTACCTCCGGTCCATTACCTCCTAATCCATCTGAATTGTTAACTAGCCCCCGTCTTGAGCAGCTCATTAATGAGTTACGCGAACGATTCGATTATATTATTATAGATTCCCCGCCAGTTGGATTAGTATCAGATGCACAATTGATTGCTCCCTATTCTGATGCTACTCTATTTATGGTGCGTCATGATGTAACGCCTAAAAATTACCTGAAAATGATAGAAATGATGTATCAGGAAAAACGGTTTAATAAAATTAATATCATATTAAATGCGGTAGGCGATGAAAATGAACAGTATTATAGTTATGGATATAAAGGTAATAACTATGAATACGCCTACGAACAAAAAAAGAGTAAACGAAATTGGTTACAGATAAAAAGCTAAAAGGATACTAATCAACTATAGAATAAAGAACTAAATTGAGCAGTTCAATTAAACGAATAATTAAAAATACTGGATTCCTATATGCTAAGGTAGGCATTACAATGTTTCTTTCATTGTATACTACACGCCTTATTTTGAGCGAACTAGGTGCCTCAGATTTTGGAGTGTTTAATATTGTAGGGGGAGCAATAGCCATGTTAGGTTTTCTAAATACTGCTATGGCCGGAGCTACGCAGCGATTTATTTCATACTATAAGGGGCAGGGCGACAAAGAGAAACAGAGAAAAATCTTTAATATAAGCATAATACTACATTGTTCGATTGCTTTGCTTATGGGAATTGTTCTGATAATTGTTGGAACATTCATTTTTAACGGAATACTCAACATTGCAGTCGATAAAATTTTAGCCGCCAAGATTATATATGGGAGTTTAATTATCAGCGCCTTTTTTACGGTCGTAACAGTACCTTATGAAGCGATAATCAATGCTAATGAAAATATGTTTTATTACGCAATTATTGGCATTGTCGAGTCAATACTTAAATTATCAATTGCAGTGATACTGATTTTTATAACTAATAATAAGTTAATTGTATATGGTGTGCTGATGGCAGGTATTCCACTTGTTACAATGACAATGATGTGCTATTACTGTCATCGTAATTACATAGAATGCCGATTGTCTGTAAGAAAATATTGGGACAAAGAAGTAATGAAAGATATGTCAAGATTTGCGGGGTGGAATTTTTTTGGAACAATGTCTAGTTTAGTTGGTAACTATGGAAATGTAATTATATTAAATCATTTTTTTGGAACTGTAATTAATGCGGCTTATAGTATTGCAAATCAACTGAATGGTCAACTAATGGTATTTTCTACTAATTTAGTTAGAGCATTAAACCCTGTAATTATTAAAAAACAAGGAGAAGGAGATCAAGATAGAATGCTATATTATTCACTATTTGGTAATAAAATTTCATCTTACTTAACTGTATTAATATTAATACCATGTATAATTGAAGCGCCTTTTGTGTTAAAAATCTGGCTAAAAAATATTCCTGAGTGGACTATTGTTTTTGTAAAATTGCAATTTATACGTACAATATTGGAGCAGTTAACAGTTACATTTAATACTGTGCTGGCTGCTAATGGTGATATTAAATTATTAAATATTAGCTCAATTGTCTCAAATTTAATTCCATTGCCATTGGTGGTAATATTGTTTAAATACAATTTCTCACCGTACTACATTTATATCGTAGGAATTATATTTATGGTTATTATCAATAGTGTGTTTAAGGTATTTTTTTGTGTCAAATTATGTTCAATGAAATTTTCACAATTATGGCACATAGTTTTATATCCAGTGTTTTTAAGTGTGTGCTTATCTTTACTCACTGGTATTTTACTTCAATATATTTTATATGAAGGTGTTTTCCGTTTACTATTAAATATTATAATAACATTGATTGGTATAAATGTTATCGGATATTTAACCTTGGAAAAAAATGAGAAATTAATTGCAAAAAATTTTTACAAAACGATTGAATATAAAATTATTAACACTCAATTTTTTTAAATATCCAACTATATAAATGGTATTTTTATGATACGTTATGAAAAGAATGGATCAAAAATTCCAAAATTTACTAATTTCTCACGTAAGTTTCTTTACCTTAATAAAATTCCCATCCTTAGAAATATTGCATTTATTCGGAAAAAAATTTTAAAAATTTACAATTTTCCTGAAAGCACAAGTATTAATAATAAGTTCTATCTTTCAGCTCCATTAGCAGAGATAGGCAATAATGTAGGATTAGCGGATACATTTATATTGGCATACGCGCCAGTGATAGTTGGTGATAACTGTTCTTTTTCATTCAAAAATATAATTATTACATCTGCACACGACTATAATGACTTCTCTATAATAACTGCTAAACCAGTAGTAATAAAAAAAAATGTCTGGATCACTACAAATGTGACCATATTGCCAGGTGTAACAATTGGGGAAAATACTATAATTGGTGCAGGGTCAGTTGTAACTCATGATATACCTGCAGGTGTATTTGCCGCAGGGAATCCTTGTAAAGTTGTTAAGTATATTATATTTAATAAATAAATGTTTAATAGAGATCATGTTTATAACAATTGATAACTAATTTGACTCGGTTGTAATGTTATTTATAAATTAGCCAATCGAAAAGATTACAGTAAATTTATATGTATAAACTATCACAACGTTGATGCAAATTTAAATATCTCTCAATTCTCTAGTTTTTTTTATAAGTATGATCTGGTTCATAATTAGCGTATTTTGTGCTCTATTTTTGAATACATTATTAGCCCCCGCGCTAGGCTTTAGTTCTATTACTACAACAGCCTTTTTGCCTATGATATTATTAATTGGTAAAGAGTCAATAATTAACAAAATGCATTATACTTTAAAAAGAAATGAACATGCTATACTTATACTTTTGTTTTCTTTAATTGTAATTATTTTCAAAATTATTATAGAGCAAGATTATTTTAAATACGTTTTATGTTTAGTAATAATGCCAACACTTATTTCTATATACTTTGAAAATTGCTGTGAAAGAAAAATATCGGCACTTCGTAAAATTATTTTTTTATTTTTTACTGCTGAATGCTTAATAGCGATTTATGAAAGATATACATTTACCTATGTGCTCTACACAATAAAAGATATAGATTTAGATAATATAGGAGAAAACTGGGGATTTAGAAGCGCAGCTTTATTGGGGCATCCACTCACTAATGGAATGGCTGTTGCCGTGATTATGGCTTTTATAGTTGTAAGTAGTATAGATTTAAAGATTAAGTTATTCTTTGTTATACTAGGTTATATCTCGCTGTTTTGTTTTAATGCAAGAGGGGCAACAATTGTGGTAACTTTTTTAGTTATACCTAGCCTTTTTGTAAAAATGTATAAAAATCGTGAAACATATAAAAACACATTAATTGTTACTGCAAGTATATTAATAACGTGTATTTCGTATTCAATTTTTACCACAGATTGGGGGGGGCGATTAGTTAATAGTGAGCGATTAATAGACGGAAGCGCCATGACCCGATTAGCAGCTTTTTCTTTTTATAAGTTTATTAGCGTACAAGATTTATTATTTGGTAATATCGATAACTATCTTTTTCTTACTAGGAAATTGCAAGCAGCCGGAGTAGAAAATGGTTTGATTGTATTAATGATAAATTTTGGAGTTGTGTTAAGTTTACCTTTAATATTTGTACTTTTTCGTTTTCATTATAATAAGCTAAAAGTTTACAAAAAAAAAGACAGAAACATTGTATTAGCCGTATTTTACATAATAGGTTTAATGAATCCGAATTTATCAGACCCTCTTCAATGGACTCTTTTTACATTTTCTTATTATGCCTTTAGAATTACGTCACAGGAAAATAGATATACTATAGAGCATAAGGTGGTATGATGAGGCAAGTACTGGTAAAACATACTTTTATTGATTTAATAATATTATTACAGTAATTTATTGTTATGATAAATTCATATGCTATACTAGTAAATACTTGTGATAAATTTGAAGATTGCTGGTATCCATTTTTTAAACTTTTCTCAGTATTTTGGCCGGATTATAAAGGTAAGATTTATTTGAATACAGAGTATAAAAGTTTTGAATTTCCAGGATTGAATATTGAGTGTACCAAAGTTTGTGAAGTAAATAAAATATCAAAAAATAAAATAATAACTTGGAGCCAATGCTTAAAGTGGGCATTAGAAATAATAGATTCAGACATAATACTATATTTGCAAGATGATTATTTTCTAGCTGAAAAAGTACAGACTTATTGGATACATTATTTTACAGATATAATGACCAAATCTCCGGAAATTCCTTGTATCCAATTGACCCAATCTGGAATTCCAGCGATCAAAAAAACAAAATTTGAAATGCTTTATAAGAGTGATCATAATTATTTCAGCTTCGTCTCATGCCAAGCTGCGTTATGGCAAAAAAACATATTGCTGTCTTTAATTCGAGTACATGAGACGGCTTGGAACTTTGAATGGTGGGGGAGTAAACGAGCTAAATATATGCATTACGAATTCTTAGTGATTAGCCCTGAATCTTTCAACGCAAATAAAAATTATATTTTATCATATATATTAACAGGTGTTGTCGCCGGTAAATGGTACTATCCTGTAGTTGAACTATTTGATAAACATGGGATAGAAATTAGCTACAATAAAAGAGGATTTTATAGAGAAAATACAACGCACACGTTAAAAGAAAGAATAAAAACAAAGGTAAGTATTTGGAAAATTAGAAGTATAATCGAAATTGTTATTATGAAAATACTTTTTTTTACAAATAAATTAGTCAGTTGATTAATGGAAAGAGAGACTTTGTTTCAAAGAATAAATAGGCGTGCATGGTTTGAAATACGCAACAAATTACATGGAGAGTTTTATTTATTATCTTTTAGAGCATATTGGCATTATTTACTTAGGAAAGCAAGGAAAAATCAAATTAACCAAACTTGCTTCTTTGCTGCAAGGCCACATATATATGCTGGTATAGGCCATCAAATGGCCAATTGGATAGCAGGATTGTGGTGCTCTAAACAATTTGGTTTAAGATTTGCTAATATACCTTTCTCCACTGATAAGTGGGATGATTTTTTAGGCTTTAGCCATGGTGAGATACAATACTATGATTTAATTGAGCAAGGATATAAAGTTAGAAGACTTCCAAAATTTGATGAAAATAATCAAGAAGAAATTGATATTATAAAAAATATAATTTCCTCATATTCTGGTTTGAAAGTGATATTGTTGGCTATACAGGATCAATTTTACTTTGACCAGTTTGGTGTGTGTGATGATTTGAAAAGAAAGTTTTATAATGCACCATCTCGGCAAAGAGATCAGCTTCGCTATAATGCAAGTAAGTTTAATATAGCTATTCATATTCGTAGAACAGTAATTATTAATAATAAAATAATAGAAGAAAGCGATGATATAAAAGCTCAGCGCTGGCTTGATAATAATTATTACGAAAATGTGCTGAAAAAGATTTTAGAGAATATAAAAGTAAATAAACCTATTTCCATATGGTTATTCTCTACTGGCAAATCTGAAACTTTTGCTGAATTTGAAAAGTACGGCGAGATGAATTTTTGCACTGATTTAGATGAGTACAATTCGTTTGCACATCTGGTTTTTGCAGACCTTCTTATTACTAGTAAAAGTTCATTCTCTTATAAACCAGCATTACTAAATAATGGAATAAAAGTTTGTCCGAGAAATTTTTGGCATGGGTACCCAGATAAAGGAAAATGGGTCTTGTGTGAAAATAATGGAAACTTTGATGTTAGTTTATTGAGTAAGCTTTTATAGTTCTGATTTAATGAAAGAGAGATTAACTTATATAGACAAAATTAAAGGCATTGCTATTTTTTTAGTTGTTTTTGAACATTTATTACAACAAAACACGGAAAAATCTGTAAATCATGTTTTGTACGGATTATTTTATCCTTTTCTTATGCCTTTATTTATGTTTGTGAGCGGTTATCTAGGATTTAAAACGTATAAGCCGGCTTCTTTAAAAGAAGGACTAGTAGGATTAGCAAACAAAGCATTAGTTTTACTATTACCGTACACTATTTGGTCAATCATAGAAAAAGATTTATCACATACAGGTACTTTTTATACAAATTTTCCTAATCAACTTTATGATATATTTACCAAGTGGAATCGCTTATGGTTTTTGTGGTATTTGTTTAATGTTTATATATTTTATACCTTCTATTTAATTTTAGTCTCAAAAGAAGGACAAAAGTCATTTATTATCGATGTGCTAAGTTTGTTGATTTTTTTAGTGTTGGGCGGAACTGCGAGTTACTTTAATATATACTATTATATTGATATTAACCCATTTTTGTCATTGGCTGTCTTTTTCTTTTTGGGTGTAATACTATCAAAGAATGAGATTTTAAAAAGAGTAATTAAACATCCACTCATATTATTTGCTGGCTTTCTTGCTTTCTTTTTATTAATAGGTCAATATCAATATTTGAGTGACTCGAAAATGAATAAGTTAGTTAGAATTGTAGTTTCATGTGCTTCAATTATTGTAATTTATAATGTTAGTTCACTTAATTTAGGCTCAAAAAAGATTGATGAGTTCTTGCAGAGATACGGTAAGAATTCTTTAATAATATATATTTTACACTTTTTTTTGGTAGAGATATTTATTAATAATTACTTTTTTCCACCATTGGGAATATTCTACACATTCTTATTTTTTTCTATAAATGCTATGATTGTGGTCGAAATGTGTTTATTCATAAAGAAAGTTGTCTCAACATCATCGTATCTTAATTTTTTACTATTTGGTGAAAAGCTAAGAAGATAAATTGTATGAAAAGGATAGGCGTGATTGGCGGTGGGATTTCTGGTTTATCTATAGCTCAAATGTTAAGTGGTAAGCATGAAGTAACTGTATTTGAATCGACTTCTCGTCCTGGTGGACTTATAAAATGTGATATCGTAAATGGAAGCCTTTTTCACTGTACTGGAGGTCATGTATTTAACTCTAAAAGAGAAGATGTACTAGACTGGTTTTGGAGTAAGTTTGATAGAGATGCTGAGTTTGTAAAAACCCGCAGAAATGCTTCAGTTTACATGGCTGAAGAAAAGGTCGTCCCCTATCCAATCGAGAACTATGTATATCATTTAAGTGAACGAATTCAAAAATCGTTTATTAATGATTTAGTATCAATTACGACAATGGCTCCTTCTGAGCCAACAAATTTTGAAGAGTTTTTAATTGGCAGATTTGGACAGACATTGTACGATTTATATTTTAAGCCCTATAATTATAAAATTTGGCGCAAGGACTTGAAGCAAGTGCCTTTATCTTGGTTGGAAGGTAAGCTGCCTATGCCAACTATACAGGAAATACTTTATAATAATATAAATCATAAAGATGAAGATTCTTTTGTTCATAGTTCATTTTATTATGCAAAACAAGGAGGATCTCAGTTTATTGTAGATCGTTTATCACAAGGCTTAGATATTAGGTGTGATTCTTGTATACAATTTATTGAAAAAGCGGGTGCTGAATGGATAATAGAGGAAGAGCGATTTGAGCTTATTGTTTTTTGTGGTAATGTAAAACAAGTTCCATCTCTTATTTCAAAGCAAGTTAATTTAGATTGTTTTGCTGAAGAAATAAGAAATTTGGAATACCATGGGACAACAACAGTTTTCTGCGAAATAGATAATAATCCTTATAGCTGGGTTTATATGCCATCATCGGAGCATGAATCGCATCGAATCATTTGTACGGGAAATTTTTCATTACTTAACAATGCCGATGGTAAATTCACTGGAACTATAGAGTTTACCAATAAAGTATCTGAATCTGATATATTAGACAATTTATCGCGTATTCCTTTTAATCCAAAATATATCACTCATCATTATGCTGAATATACATATCCTATTCAGAATCTTACAACTAAAACCATGATCAATAATTTAAAATGTGAACTTGAACTAAATAATATATACCTTTTAGGACGTTTTGCTGAATGGGAGTATTATAACATGGATGCAGTAATTGGATCAGCCTTGAGTTTAGCAGATAGAATTAATTTACAAAAATGAACTTATTATCTGTTTACACTTTAAAAGCATTCCGTAAGCTGTATAGAAAAGTATATGGTTCACAAATTCCCTTGCCAGGATCTTGTGAGAAGGACCCGGATATAGTGTCGCAAATTATTTATAACATATTAATAAATGATCAACCATGTATGATTGCTCGATTTGGCAGCACTGAGTTGGAGACATTAGTAAATTATTTAGGAGTAAAACAACAAGACAAAAATATTTGGAACTATATCAAAGGTCACAGATTGCCTTGGTGGTGGAATCATAATATATTAAATCAAATGCAAATGTGGTCTGGATTCTTCCCTCCAACTATAGAAAAAATAGAAAGATTTTGTGAACTTATGATTGAAGATGTGCCGCTTGTAGATGTTTTAGGATCTTGGCTTCCTCATGAACAATTATTTCGCAATGAAATGCAAAATAGTTACAAAGTTGAATTAGAAACCTTAAACCCACATTTTGCCAAAGCTCCTTGGACAAGAGCTTTAAAAGGTAAAAAAGTACTTGTTGTACATCCGTTTGTTGAAACGATCGAAAAACAATATAGAAATAAAGAATTGGTCTTTCCTAATGAGCTTTTACCTGATTTTGAGTTAAAATCTGTAAAAGCAGTACAAACTATAGCCGGTGTAAAAACATCTTTTAATAATTGGTTTGAAGCTTTAAATCATATGAAAGGTGAAATTGATAGACACGATTATGATGTTTGTTTAATTGGCTGTGGCGCATATGGATTTCCATTAGCAGCACATGTAAAACGCCAAGGCAAAAAAGGATTTCATCTTGGGGGTAGTTTACAATTGTTATTTGGCATTAGAGGTAAAAGGTGGGAAAGTCCCACTTATAACCCCAAATATAATTATTACAATTTGATGAATGAACATTGGGTTCGCCCTGCCAATTCTGAAAGGCCAGATAACGCTGAACATGTTGAAGGAGCAGTTTATTGGTAATAATATTTTATAGTAGTAGAAAATGAAAGTTTTATGGTTAGGTAATTATCCGTTTATTAAAGAAGCAAAAAAAGAAACTGGAACATGGTATATATCTATGGGGAAAGCTTTAGTCGAAGCAGGGAAAGTTGAATTATACAACATTACATATGGAGACGTAAAAACTATTACTACGCAGAACTACAATAACATTAGTCAATGGATAATACCATTTGAAGACTCAAAAAAATATCAGTTACCCTCTAAAAAAATTATTGATTTTATATCGCAAAAAGAAAAAGAAATAAAACCTGAGTTAATTCATATCTGGGGAACAGAACACAATTGGTCTTTAATGCATGCTAAGAAATATTTTAAAGCCCCAGTTATAGTTGAGATACAAGGATTACTTCATATATATGCGAAGGTTTTTTATGGAGGCTTAACCTTGAAAGAAATTATTGCTTGTACAGGGTTAAAAGAAATATTAGTACCTAGCCGATCACTTTTTTTTAGAAAATATGATTTCACCAAACGGGCTGAAAGAGAATTACACACTATTAGAAATATAGATAATATTTCGGTTACAACAGGTTGGGTTAAAGCACATATTAAAGTCCAGAATAATATCTGCAATATATTCACTTCAGGTATACTGTTACGAGAGGAGTTTTATAAAGCGTCTGCGTGGAAATATACGTGTACGAGAAATCCTATAATATTCACATCCTGTTCTGGCTCTAATACTTATAAAGGTTTACATGTTTTAATAAGAGCATTTGCAATCTTAAAAAGATATTATCCTGAGGCTGAATTAAGGATTGCAAGCAACATATTTAGCAACAGAATAAAATGGTTAAAAGACGGCTATATATCTTGGCTATTGAAAGAAATCAAAAAGTTAGATATAGATAAATCTATCATATGGTTGGAACCATTACACGCTGATAGCCTTATCGAAGAGTTGCAAAAAGCTTCTGTAGCTGTTGTTCCTTCGTATGTTGAAACGTATTGTTTGGCATTAGCTGAGGCAATGATAATAGGCACTCCAACAGTAGTATCATATGCTGCTGCAATGCCTGAACTAGCTAAACATGAAGAAACAACAATGTTTTTTCCCATAGGTGATCACGTTGCTTGTGCTAGTGAGATAATAAAACTGCTTAAAGATGAAAATCTGTCAAAACATATTTCAAGAAATAGCATTCAACTTGTAAAACAACGTAATGATCCGCGAAAGGTCATAAACAATCAAGTTGAGTTATATAAACATATTATCGAAGGTAGTAGACAAACTATGTGTCATTGAATAAACAGGGTCGTATTTGAAAGATTTATAAAGTATAGAATATATGGCTGTTCGTCGATTTAGAATTATAGAAAGTATATGAATGTAATTGCCGTATTACTAACTACTCACAACAGAGTTAACAAAACTCTATTGTGTTTAGATTCTTTTCATGATTGCTCTAAACCCAAAGATTATAGTTTTGATATTTACCTTGTGGATGATGGTAGTACAGATTCAACAGCTGAATTAGTTAAAATACACTATCCCAATATACATATTGTTAAAGGTGACGGTAATCTTTATTGGGCTGGTGGTATGCGCAAGGCGTGGAATTTTGCTCTAAAACAGAAGAACTATGATGGCTTTCTACTATTAAATGATGACGTTGTTTTATACCAGGATGCACTTTTAAAATTACAAGAAGCAGATATTTATGCTATTACTCATTATCAGGCAAGGGGTTTGTATGTATTAGCCACTAATGGTGTTAAAGCAAATTTAGTTAGTTATGGGGGTAGCCTTGTTAGGAAAAATTTTTTTACCTATAATTTAATTCATTTAAATCCTTTAGAGTTCCCGACTGATTGCCACATCGCAAATGCTAATATATTACTGGTTTCTAAAAGAGTAGTAGATGCTATTGGCATATTTGACATTAGTTTTACACATGGAATTGCTGACTATGACTATACTTACACAGCATATAAATTAGGATTTCCAATGTTGCTATGTTCAGGAATAGGAGGAAAGTGCGAAGATGACCATGGACCAAACTGGCTTAGCAGTGATAAAACATTAAGACAAAGAATAAATTACTTATATGATATAAAAGGATTAGCTTATAAGGAAAGTATTTATTTTCTTAAAAAACATTTTAAGCAACAACTACCTTATTACTTTCTAATGTACTGGTTAAAAGTTTTTTTTCCAATAATGTGGGATAAGTTCAAGTAAGTTTATAAGTGATAAATATGGAGGAGTTTATAAAACCATTATTAATAACTCACCCTTTTCTTTTAAAAATTGCTTCAATTGTGTATAATATATTCTATCTTAATTACTCATTCCACGGCAATTTCTCTGGAGTGTTTATGAAACGAACAAAATTTAAAATTAAAGGGAGTAATATAAACATAAAATGTGGCCAAGCAACTAAGCTTGTAAATTGTATACTTTATGTACAGGGTAATAATATAGATATTATTATCGGTAAAAAATGCTCGCTGAGAAATTTAGAAATTTGGATTGAAGATGACAATGGTAGATTTACTATTGGGGACAATACCACTATTGAGGGTGGGCATATTGCCGTTACAGAGGGAGGTGTAGTTGAAATAGGTGATGATTGTATGTTTTCTTCTAACATCCAAATCAGAAATGGTGATAGCCATTCAATATATGATTCTGTATCAAAAATCAGACTTAATTCAGCTAAATCTGTGAAGATTGGTAATCATGTCTGGTTAGGAGCAAATTCTACCGTTCTAAAAGGGGTAACCATTGCCGATAACTCTATCATTGCTACTGGTGCTATCGTAAACAGTGCATGTTTAGAAGAAAACTCAATATATGGAGGAATACCTGCTAAGAAAGTTAGAAGTGATATATACTGGGATAGGCAAAGATGAAATAAAGGGCAAAAGTTTTATCTGTATGCATTTATAATTACTATTAACCTTTTTTCAACACGAAAAGATGAGTGAACTTCTTCATGATGTAAATATGGCTACAAAATGAGCAATAGTTATTCAGCTAAATAGATTTAAATATCTGCGTACTTTAAAATCTATTTGTCTAATTAAAACGTACATATTATTCAAATCAGTAACTTAAAATTGGCACATTATGAAAATGAAAATTTATTTAATCAGCGCATTATTTATTGTTTTATTTAAATTTCAGTTAGCCGCTCAACATCTCGACAGCCTATCTGCGAAAAAAAATAGGTTTGATATGGCGGTTGGTATAGGAGCAGCTGCAACTTATACGTATGGGGGACTCTGGCTCCAGCAGACTACACCCGTTGTATTTATTGAACCACATTATCAGGTATCAAATCATTTTTCCTTAGGTTTCCGATTAGAAAATGTTTTTGCTTCTACATATAAAGCAACCTATTATGCTACAGAACCAAACTACAATCTAATTAAAGCTAGTTCTATGCCCTCTGTCGCACTTTTGATAGACTACAACGTTTTTAGTTCGGATGGAGATTTGCAGTTGATGTTTGCCGATAAGGTTATAAACCCTTTTGTTGGTGTAGGAGTGGGCACTTTCTTTAGAGGCCAAGGTGAGTTGATCGCTTTAACTCCACCTTTTATCGTGAATTTAGGCAGCTCTTCAGGACTGATAACTCGATTTGGTGTCAACTCCAAGCGTTTATTGATATGTGCAGAACTTAACATTCTTAATGAAAATAAAACACATGGTTCAAATATAAGCTGGTGGGGTAATAGTAGTGAATACAGAGGCCGGAGCTATATCTCATTAAAGGTAGGATATAAGTTTAATCCCAAATAGTTTATGAATCTGACATCTGATTTTCACAATCTATCCAGAAAGAATAATTTTGACTTTATACGATTTCTTGCTGCCTCTGCCGTAATTTATTCTCATTCGTTTGATATTGCTGGTCAGAATAGCCTTGAACCGCTGCGTTTATTTACGGATAATTATCTAACTATTGGAACGCTCGCACTTCATGTTTTTTTTATTATTAGTGGGTTCTTAATTCAACAAAGTTTTGATCGTTCTGAAAACCTCCATAATTATGTAGTTGCTCGTTGCGCGCGCGTTTTGCCCGCTTTAGCAAGTATGTCGTTTGCTATGGTATTTTTAGTTGGACCACTAATATCAATTAGCTCAATAAAGTCATATTTTAGTCAAGATGATACTTATTTGTATTTACTTAACTCATTTGCTCTGAAAACCTTTTATCACTTACCCGGCGTTTTTGATGATAATCACATTAGTAAATTAGTAAACGGCAGTATCTGGTCTTTGCCTCTTGAAGTTATGTTTTATGGTTTAATTGCTTTAGTAGGCCAATTCAAGGCTGTAAAATTAAAATGGGCACCACTTTTATTGGTGATGTTATTTGTGCTAACTACACTGTTTTTTATTGAACTTGATAAATTAGGCCTTATTATTTACCATTTTAAGTATTTTTTTACAGGAATTATCTTCTATAAATTTAGAAAAAAAATAACATTAAATTATTTTTACCTTATTATTGCTCTATTAATTTGTATTTTTTCTTTAAACGATCCAATGCAAATTAATAAACAATTCAGAGATTTACTCTTGGGTGTAACATTAGCCTATATAATTTTTTGCTTTAGTTATTCTTACAGTATATTGAATAGTTTTTCAAAATATGGTGATTTTTCTTATGGAATTTACCTTTGGGGATTCCCTGTTCAACAAATTCTGATTCAGCAAATGCCTGATTTAACTAACATAGAATTGACAGCCTATGCAATGCCAATTGTGTTAAATTTAGCATTTATTTCTTGGTACTTCGTTGAGAAACCTATTCTCACACTAAAAAAATCATCCAATCGTGAATCATTTAAAAATGTTACTGTAAGCTTATAAATTAGTTTTCAGTAAATTAATTCGATAATAAAGCTATTTATTAGATATTAGCTCTTTATATATATTTACTAAATAGTTTTTATTTGCTTCAGCTGTATAATGCATTTGATAAGTTAATCTTGCGTTAAGTTTATATTGTATTTTTTGCTCTTTACTAAGAGTTGTCCAATAACTTATTTGCTTCCGTAAATCAATCGAGCTACCGGGCGTAAAATGCAAACCGTTTGAAAAGGGCGTAATTATTTCTTTGGGTGCGCCGATTTTAGATGTTATTACCGGGCAACCAACAGAAAATGCTTCAATAATCGACAATCCGAAAGTTTCATTACATATTGATGGAAATATTAAAGCAGTACTGTACTTCATATAACTTCTAACTTCATCTTTATTTAATTGCCCTAAATATTTAATATTTTCATTAGTAGAACATACATGTAAAACTTCTGCCTTTAAAGGCCCATCCCCAACTATTTTAAGTGCATAGTTTGTTCCTGCGAATGCGTTTAATAGCACTAAAACTCCTTTCTCTATTGAAAGCCTACCCACATATATAAAATCCTCACTCGAATAACTTAAATTCTGCTCTGATAAATCATGAACGAAGTTTGGCTTAACAGTTAGTTGCCTATCAGTTAACTTCAAAGATGATTCGAGCATTTTCTTACGGGCAAATTCCGATAAAACAATGAACTTGTCAACGGATCGCCATAATCCCGTTAGCTTGTGTAGGCTTGTTATGGCAGTTAATTGAAATGATTGAATTTTAGAATCACGAAAACAGCTGTGCTTGATACCAGAAAGAGGGATGGTTTTAGTTAGGCAAATTTCACAAGATATTTCTCTTGCTCTTGATAATGTGCCGCTATTGCACACTAACCGATAGTTATGTAAGGTTACTACAACTGGAATCCCCTGCCGCTTAGCGGCATAAATTATAGAAGGAGAAGCCGTATAAAATAAGTTATGTATATGAATTATATCTGGATTGAAATTCTTAATAGTTTGCTCAACAAGCTGAGCTGATTGGTTGTTGTATAGTGATTTAAGGGCGCCAGCAACATTACCTAATATTGATTTATTGAAACTATCATTTGTGAATTCAATAGTTTCAATTGTATAACCACTGCTTCGTAATAGCTTCACTTCTTCGTTAAAAACAATATCTTCTCCACTTTGACCTCCTTTGTAATAGTTATGAATAAAAAGAATTCTCATTTTCATTGATAGTATAAGTAATTATCTCAGTTGAATTTATACATCGTTAATGATTTATTTAAACCCAAGACTTTCTCTTCATAGAGTTGCCCATCTGGAAAAAGCGCTATCATTTCTGCTTTTGTTAGTAGCCTAACTTCTTCAACACGTCGTTTGGCTAGTTCTAAATTTCTTTCTCTAGGATAATGCCCCAAAGAAAATTTATTAGTTAGTAATAATTTAAGGGAGAACGGTAGAAATTGAAACATTGGTAAAAGCCAATGGGGTTCTATAGGGAAATATCTATTAGGCGTTTGAATAACATAATTTTTGCCTACTCGCCGAACTTCATTAGCCATTCTGGCTTGATTAGCAAACGTAAATAGATGCTCTATAACTGAATTGGAAAAAACGATATCAAAATATTTATCTTGGTACTCAGATAGGTCACAGGCATTTCCAGCAGTCGAAGAAAATCCTTCAGAATTTACATCTGGACATTCTAGATTTAACAAAGTTATGTGAATATCGTCATTACCCATGAAGCCCATATTCATCCAATAGGATATGGTGCCTCCCACATCTAATATGCGTATTGGTTTAGGGAGTTTGTTAAGTAATGACATAAAAAAGGCAAATCTTTTTTGTCTGAATCTTTGGTTAATAGAATTTGTGCTTGCAGGATCAAAAATACTGATTGTCATTGCTTTAAATGATTTAGATATTGATCTATAAAGTGAAGCGCAGAATGTGATAAAAGTGGTTATTTGCTAATCCACTGCTTCTTAATGCTTATCCAAGCGCCAAAATTGTCGGTTAACCATTTACCTTGATCCATGGTAAAAGCAATTCGTATTTGTGAGTTGCCAAGCCAGGAAATAGGGGCAATTAATTCTGCTAAGCCAGAAAATTGAGCTAAAGGCATTCGTGGATCGAGTGTAACAGGCCTTCCGAAGTTTTTACTCCAAGATAGTAGAAGGCGTGTTTCTATACCGTTTGCCTTCCCAGCCAACAACCCTAGATGGAGGACTTGTACCCGATTATTACTAATCATCTCTTTGCCGAAGCCACCTATTATATTATTTAAATCTGCTCTTGAATCCAGCCAACGCGTTAGAAATGGCGTTCCGATAATACGTTGCTTGTGGGTCCAGCCATCTACAAATTGTAGATTATTAAAATAATTATCTGCGCCATAATATTGACGATCACCAATATTGATGTCAAAACCACTTTGGTTTAATGTTGTAAGAAATTCTGTCGTTATTTGCTTAATATGAAAAGTACTGTGAAACTTTGTTTGCTTATTCTTCCAGCGAATACCATATAATCCATCAGGCATATTTTGAAAAGCAACTCCTGATTTGTCATCGTAAGCATGCTGATAGTATATGTACCAGTTACTTTTGGGGTTATCGACTTCTAAAGCAAAATCAATTGATCCTAAATGATTGCCTACTTGGTTGTCTGAATCAAATCCACTGTACTGAGATGTATCTGCTGGAGGTGAGCGAACGAGAACAACGTTTAGGTAATCTTTTAATGAACTAGGTATGCGCCCATGAGGAGCTAAAACGCCTATAGCATTAGAGCGCCCGCCCCATTGCACGTAATGCGTCAGTCCTCCGTAAAGCTTTATCCGATTATGAAATAAACTTATACGGGCAAATAGAGCTTTTTGGTGTAGAAATGAATTTTGAACGGAGTCTGTATTGCTAAACCAGCCATGGGCATATAAACCGTTTAACGCTAAAATCCCCTTTGTAAAACCAATTGGTACATAACCGCGAGTACCAAATTGAATTTTATAAATTGGCAACGCATTTCCCGACCATGCGTATGATCCGGATGTAAGTAATGTATCAACTAATCCGAAAACTTCGCGTCGGCGTCCACCATATAGTTCAAAGTTTTTAGTAAACAGACTCGCGTAAGCTACGGGTAAAATAATTCTCGACGCGGTCCCAACATTTGCCACCCCCTCGATACCTAATTTAAAGTGGAGTTTACTGGCGTTTTGCCAATCACCAAATTGCTTTGTTGCCCCAATCTGCACAATACCTGCTGGACCGCTTAAGGGAATGATACCGTATTGACGGGAACGAAACCAAAACGGTGTTTGTGAAGCGGACGAAGTAAACCCACCAATTTCAGCGTAAATTCTTTGTTGTGCAGTTATTGTATCAGGAATGGACTGCCCTTTGACTATACTGCCAACTGAGAAAAATACCAGAACTAAGACACAATGAATGGTAAGTTTTCGCATGATATTTGCTTAGCGCATTCCTGTATAAGTTTTGAGACGATTGAGCAAGCGAAGGCCTATGCTGAACTGGTTTCTAAACTGCTGGGTATAAAACTGATGTTCGATAGCTTCAGTTGGCATTGAAAAATATCGTTGAGTGCCATGGTCGAGAACCGTCTGGTAACGGTTATATACATTGGTATTCATCCCATCCGTCGAATAAAAACCAATGTTCTCTATCTTCGAGACAGCCGGGTAAACGGTTATTCCATTTTGCTTGAACTGATTATAACACAGACGAATATCCCAGGCATCTACCTCTCCTTTTAAAGTTCGATTAAGCATCCGGACTCGATCGCTGCCATGGTAATTAAATGCTCGTTGCTGTCGTTTATCAGTCATAAACGCCTTAAAATCAGTGATTTTCCAGTCCGTTTTAAACCAGCGGTCGGCCCATATTCCCCATCCCCAGGCGCAGGTTCGTCCATAGAAATACACATCATCGGTATAGCCAATAGGGCGTTTGAACGGAAACGTGTATCCGCCTAAGGAAAAAACTTTTGGATGATTGGCGTATTGCAACAAACCCTGGTTCATGAAATCCAGGAAATTAGGGGTTGTCACTAAATCGTCTTCAACGACAATGACAGCGGGATGCTGATGAAGAACTTTGGAAACCCCATTTATAATAGAGTCAGCACAACCAATATTCTGTTCACTAATACGTAACTGAATCTGTCGAAATCCCTTAATCTGCTGTACTAACTGGCGTACTTCATCTACTTTAGGACTATCTTCTTTACGCTTGGGGCCATCGACAAACACATATAGCTCACTCTCGGCAGCTAAATAATTAGCCTGCAACGCCTGTATGGTACGCTGTAGTTCATTAGCCCGCTTATAGGCAAACAAAGCAATTGGCGCTGGCATAATTTATAAGTTAAATGTGGTTGAGGTAAAAGAGTGTTTCATATCCATTGAACACGTCAGTATTTGTTACTAAACATAGAGATTAGTGCCAATCAAGGGCGCTCATTTGATGAGAAGTAAAGGTGAGTTAAGCAATGGAGCAGGTAATAAATAAAAAGTGAGTTGGTTATGGCATAGCGTTTGAACAACCGGCGGGGTTCAATAGCTAATCGGAATATCCACTCTAATCCTGCCCGCTGCATCCATACTGGTGATCGGGTCTGCACTCCTGCCAGAATAGGTAATGCGCCACCAATACCTACCATAACGGCCTGTATCTGCCCCCGCATCTGCGCCATCCAGCGTTCCTGCTTAGGGCAACCTAAGGCCACAAAGACCAATCGAGCCCCTGAATTATTGATTTGATTAACTGTATGGATCTCCTCTTCTGGTGTCAGCGTCCGAAATGGTGGAGATAATGTGCCGACAATCTTTACAGTTGGATACCGCTTCTGGCAGATCGCGATGGCCTTCTCCAGTATGGCAGGTGTAGAGCCATAAAAAAATATGGGTAACTGTTCCTGCGCAGCCCGCTGAATCAGATCCGGCAATACATCGATACCGGCTATACGATCCTGATGTTGTTTATAAAGTAGCCGAATTACCCATGTCAGCGGCATTCCGTCGGTAACTACCCAGTCGGCAGAGTTAACGAGTTTCGCAAAAGTCTTATCGCGTTCCCCTTCTACCGTCATGTGAACGTTGGCGAGACAAACCGTTCGTGATTGACGTCGGTGTGCAGCCTGAATTATTTCATTGAGGATAGTTGCATACGAACCAAGCGTTAGCGTTAAGCTAATCACCTTAGCTTGTTTTCTAAGAATACCAGCGGCAGAAGAAAGCTGGATTTGCTGCACAGGATGTTGATTCGTAAGCATCGTTGAGAACCCGTGAAAATTTATTATAAATGTGTCGTCAGATCAGTACAACTACTTTTGGCTCGCTCAACTTCCCAGTAGGTTGTTCGTTAGCAAGCAGTTACGATAAAGTCAAGTTACCTAAACAGCACTTTTTGGTGTAAAGCAGATTCGCAACGAATCGATATTGCTAAACCATGTGTGCACCTATACGGCATTAATAGCAACAATCCCTCTGTGAAGCCCAGCGGCCTGCACTTATGAGTACCAAACAGGATATATAAATCGGTAAGGAATTACCTAACCAGTCTTGAAATCGACTTGCCCAGGTTCTGCCAAGTGCCGAAATGCTCATTATGTTTACGCATATGCAACCAACAGATCTGGTTATCGGAACCACTTCATCTTGTCAAGAAGGCAGTTTTCAACTGCCTCTATATAGTTCACGAAGTGTTTCCATTAAGCTCATAATATATTATAATTAGGCAATTAATATGCCAATTATGGTGACTAAAGTGAATTAAGTTTATTAATTATTCAAAAGTTATCTTAATTGTCTTTAATATTTATAAATAAAGTAAAATAGTATACCTTTTATTTATAAATACTAAAAATTATAAACAAACATAAATATTAAATTATCAAATGCAATAGTTATTTAAAATTTTAAGTATAATTGTTAGAAAAATTATATACTATTAATTATTAATTACTGCAAAAATTATTTACAGTCAAGCAAGTGAACGATTTTCAACTTCTGTTAAGCTTATGTGCGTACCAGGACTATATACGAAGATATTAGTGATACGGTTTTCGTCGATTGGTGATATTGTTTTGACAACGCCAGTTATTAGGGCTTTAAAGCAACAATTGCCAATGGCGGAAATACATTTCTGTACTAAGCGGATGTACCAGCCCTTAGTCGAGCATAACCCTTATATTGATCAGTGTTATTATTTGGACAACGATCTTTCGCAGTTATCGGGCATACTTGATGCCGAGCGCTATACGTACATAATCGATCTCCATAATAACATTCGATCAAATCTGATTACAACTTTATTAGCTACTCGTGTCTACAAGCTTGACAAACGGATAGTCCGCCGATGGCTATACGTTCGCTGGAAGCTGAAGGCGATGCCCGACGAGCACATTGTCGATAGATACATGGCTACGGTGCGGCCCCTGGGCGTTACGAATGATGGGCTCGGGCTGGATTATTTCATTCCCGATCAAGAGCAGGTTGCCATAAGTCAGCTTCCTATAGCCCATCAGCAAGGGTATATTGCCTTTGCAATTGGAGGGCAACACGCCACGAAGCGATTACCAACGGCGCGGATTATCGAACTGTGTCAACAACTGGCCGAGCCGATTGTATTGCTGGGGGGGGCGGCCGAGCAGGCGGTAGGGGAGGCTGTTGAACGGGCGCTGGGTAGCCAGTTGATTTATAATGGATGCGGTCGCTACAGTTTGAATCAGTCGGCATCGCTGCTGAGCCAGGCGCGGGTTGTTTTTAGTCATGATACAGGCCTGATGCATATGGCCGCTGCTTTCAAAAAAACAGTATACTCGATTTGGGGCAGTACGACTCCTCAATTGGGTATGTATCCCTACAAAACTCAGTATACGGTTCTGGAAATGCCGGATTTAGTATGCCGGCCCTGTTCCAAGATGGGCCGTAGCCGTTGTCCGTTGCACCATTTTCGTTGCATGAACGAACTGCCTTTTGATTTTAAGTTACCTTTGCCAGCTAAGCAGGCGGATTACTCCGACTATCAGTAAGATCTCCTTTTTATATCTGGCTCGTTCCCGTTGCAAACGCTATCAAATCCTAGGGAGAGTGCTACGTTTCCGGTAGGCTGGACAGCTTTACTCGTAGCGGGGCTGGTGACGGTGCTGTTCTCGCATCTGGGCTATATGCCGCTTGATCCGGGTGATGAAGCCCGAAGAGCGTTGGTGTCGCTGGAAATGATTTTGTCAGACGATTACCTAACCCCAACCCTCAACGGGGAACGCTACTTTAATAAACCTCCGCTCTATAACTGGTTGATTATTGTCTCGTACGGGCTTTTCGGCAATTATTCGACCTTCGCCTTACGGTTTCCGATGATTGTGTCGTTGCTGCTGTTTGGTTTAACAATCGCAGCATTCGTACGTCGGTATACTACCCCAACTATAGCGATAGCAACCGCCCTCATGACGCTGACCACTGGTCGTGTGCTGTTGTATGATTCCATGCTGGGGCTGATTGAAATTACATTTTCGTGGGTTACGTATTCGGCTATGATGCTGGTGTACCACTTCGACCGGCAACGGAACTATTGGCTGTTATATGTATGTACGTATGCCCTAACGGCAGTTGGATTTCTGCTAAAAGGGTTACCACCCGTGGCATTTCAGGCGTTTACTCTGGTAGGCTGGTTTATTTACACGCGTCAATGGCGTCGATTAGTGCATCCTGCTCATCTATTGGGTATCAGTATTTTTGCGCTAATTACAGGTGTTTATTATCTAGCTTACTTAAGCCGGAATGCGATTCCGTTCGGCGATATAGCCAGAGTATTATTTAACGAAAGCGCCAAGCGAACAGGACTACAATTTGGCTGGAAGGACACCGTAATGCACCTGATTACGTTTCCCGGCGAAGTTATTTATCATTTCCTGCCGTACCTATTATTGATTGTGCTGTTGTTCCGGCGAGATATTTTAGCTGCGTTGAAAACGAATTCATTCGTTGCCTTTAATGCACTTACCTTCAGTAGTACCGTATTAATTTATTGGTCATCGCCCCAAGTGTATGGACGCTACCTGATTGGCTTGGTCCCGCTGCTCTTTACAGTACTGGCCTATCTATACTATACATCCTCGAAGCCGGTTGATAGACCTCGTTGGTGGGTTGAACAAAGCTGGTTTATCGCCACAACTATCGTAGCCGTAGGTTGCTGGACAGCCGTTTTTTACCCCGCCACGCGTCACTTGCCGGGTGTGGTCTGGAAGACAGCAATTGTCTCCGGACTACTGGCAGTCCTGGTTTGGCAGTTACGCCGTCCCTCACCAAACCGCCTGGGTTTAATGCTGGCCGTTATGGTCGTTATTCGATTGGGCTTTAACTGGCTGGTGCTGCCGGGGCGGGTTACTAAGCGGCAATTCTATCAGGACAGCGCGCGACAGGCCGCAGCCTTAACACTTGGTCATTCGTTGTATGGGTATCGGAGCACCGTTGGTAATGATAATGCGACTGATGTCAGCTCATTTCATATTGCCGCGCTGCGCGGAGATATCTTACGTAGAACTGATCAGAAAATTCTCAGGGCGTATTACATTGCCGATTCTACAAACTTGGTAGGTCAGCAATATCAGGTAATCGGTCGACTCGTTTTGTTCGATCGGCATCCGGCTTACGTCGTTCAGTTTAAGTAATTCTTTTCCAATCTGCTTCAGCTCGGATTTTTAGTATTCATTCCGGCTTATTGGCCAAATAATTCTTCTGTCGTAATCATTAGGTAACTCGGCTTAGGGCTACCAAAAATATTTTTCGCATTAAAAGAGGTTAATGTCCATTTTCTGTGCTCTTACTAGATAAGGGTAACTGACAATTTTATCTCCAAATAGTGATGAAGATGATGTCTTCATTCTAAGACTGGATGAACGAGGTGTCAGGTATCGCGAATGGCTTTTTCTGTAATTTACCCTTACTCTTTTTATGCAAAAAATTCTCTCCAAAAAATGGGGGCGCGTCCTGTGTATAGGCAGCCTTCAGTTGGCACTGTGTTCGTTCACAGTAAGTTACGGCTCGCCCGGAAAACAAACAACGGCAATAGCCACTGATCGACCCTATCTAGCTCTTGAGGAACAACCCACCGACCGGGCCATTTCAGGTACGGTTGCCGATGAATCGGGGGTAGGTTTGCCGGGGGTATCGGTAGTGGTGAAAGGGACACAACGAGGTACCGTGACCGATAAAGACGGTGCTTATCGGTTGACCGTTCCCGACGGAGCAGCGACCATAACCTTCAGTTTTGTAGGGTATGTTTCTCAGGACGTAGCCGTAAGCAGTCAGGCGGTTGTTAATGTTACGTTAAAGCCCGAAATGAAGTCGCTCGATGAGGTAGTTGTAGTAGGCTATGGAACCGCTCGCAAAAGAGACCTCACCGGAGCCGTGACATCTGTTACCGCCAAAGATTTCAACAAAGGCAATTTTACGTCACCCGACCAATTGATTCAGGGTAAGGTTTCCGGTGTGCAGATTCTTAACAACAGCGGTCAACCAGGTGGTGCAGCAACGGTTAAAATTCGGGGCAATTCGGCCATTACGGGTAGCGGTCAACCCTTGTATGTCGTGGATGGGGTGCCGCTGGATAACCGGTCGGCCCGCCCTGGATTAAATGCCAACGGGCTTGGGAATACGCCCGGAGGTAACCCGCTGAATTTCTTGAACCCGGCTGATATTGCCTCGATTGACGTGTTAAAAGACGCATCAGCTACAGCCATTTACGGTTCTAGAGCCGCCTACGGGGTGGTGATTATCAATACCAAACGGGGTCAGTCGGGCCAGGCGAAAATTGATGTGGGCCTTAACATGGGGGTAGCGACCATTTTCCGAAGAATACCGGTATTAAATGCCGAGCAATACCGGGAAGCCATCAAGTACTATGGCGTGAGCCCGCTAAATGACCGGGGGGGAAATGAGGATCCTTTCGGCTCCATTTTGCGAAAAGGTAAGCAGCAGAATTATACCATTGCTATTAGTGGAGGCAATGAAACGGGCAAATACCGTATATCGGCTGGTTATCTGAATCAGGAGGGTATTGTCAACAAGACGGGTTTCAAAAAATACACGGCTAATTTTTCGGGCAATCTCAAATTTTTAGAGAGCAAACGACTGGGACTGGATATGAACGTAAATTCCAGCCAGTACATCGAAGACATTGCGGCCATTACCAACGATGCCGGTTCGAACGGAAGTCTGATTGGGCATGCTCTGCAGTGGAACCCGACCGATTCGTTACGCAAAGCTAATGGTAGTCTCAATATCAAAGCGGGCGCGGTTATCAATCCGCTGGCGATGTCCGAATTGTACAATGACCAATCCAAGGTAACTACTATTCTGGCTAGTATTTCTCCATACTATAAGATTACAGATTGGCTGGAATATCGGATGCTGTACAGTATAAATTATAGCGTCGGAGGCCGACGGTCGTCTATTAATCAGGATATTAACATTAACGCTACACAGGGAAAAGGTTGGGCTAGTATCGGTACTAATGAACTTAGTACTCAGCAGTTTACCCATACCCTGAATTTTAATAAAGATATTGCGCCGGACCTGAATCTGAATGCGTTACTCGGCTTTGAGTACATGAGCTTTGCCAACAAAGGCTCGGCCATGAGTGCGCTGGGACCGGCTTCCGGTTTTGGTAATTACGGCCTGGATTATACTGACTACATTCAGTATTCGAATACAACCGGCCGGGTTGTCTCGTCATTTGTTGACCCTACCGCCGAACTTCAATCGTATTTTGGCAGGGCCATCGCTAATTATAAAGACCGGTATCTGGTAACGGCTACCCTGCGGGCCGACGGGTCCAGTAAATTTGGGGCTAACAACAAGTATGGTTATTTCCCGTCGTTCTCGGCAGCCTGGAACATTAGTAACGAGAAATTTTTCCACGTCAATACCATCAATTCGCTGAAGCTACGCGGAGGCTGGGGGAGAACGGGGAATCAGGAATTCCCGTCGGGCTCTTCCCAGGCACGCTATTCGTTTACCGATAATGGCGGGCTGGGCCAGACCAACAATCCCAATCCCGATTTAAAATGGCAGTCTGATAAGCAGTTTAACATCGGCTTTGATGTCTCGCTGCTGAACAGTCGGCTGTCGGCCACCGTCGATTATTTTAATAAGACCACCACAGATTTGTTGTTCCCCAGCCCACCAATCCAGCCGGCTCCGCCCGGATCAGTTATTCGCTGGATTAACCTGGACGGTCGTATCGAAAACAAGGGGTTAGAAGTGGCAATCGATGCCAATATTGTCAGAAAGGATAACTTCAGTTGGGATCTGAGTGCCAATGCGACGTTTATCAAGAATGCCGTCTCTGGTTTAACCGCGCCCATTCTCACGGGTGCGCTGAATGGACCGGGGCTGAGTGGCGTTTCGGTGGAAGTGATTCAGAATGGCTTACCTATCAATGCATTTTACACCCGCCGGTACCTGGGCATGAATGAATCCACTGGTCTTGCTACCTACGAAGATGCGGGTAACACCTTTTTCTACGTGGGCAATCCGAATCCTAAAACGCTGTTAGGCCTCAGCACGACGCTTCGGTATAAAAAGCTCTCGCTGATTGCCAACATGAACGGTGCTTTCGGTCAGGATATCTACAACAACACCAACAACGCCGTCATCAGTGTCGGGCTGATTAACGGGGGACGAAATATCGGGCTGTCTTTGTTCAAAGAGCCAACTAAAGAGTCGATCGCTAACCCGGTAACGCCTTCGTCCCGCTTCATCGAGAAAGGGGATTACCTGAAAATGACAAATGCAACCCTCTCGTATTCAATAGGAAACATCGCGAATGTCATCAAAGGCGCGTCAGTTTACGTGACTGGCCAGAACCTGTTTGTGATCACCAAATACACCGGATTTGATCCAGAGGTCAATGTTAATAAAGCCATCAACAGTGTGCCATCGGTCGGTATCGATTATGCCGCTTATCCGCCCGCTCGCACCATCACGTTTGGCGTCAATTTCTCGTTATAAACCCTCACGATAATGTCTTTACTCGTCTTAAAAAATAAGTTAGTCCGTATTTGTACGTTCGGTCTGGTCATAAGCCTGGGTGGTTGTACTGACCTGGAAGAGAAGTTTCAGGGCGATTTGACCGCCGGTCAGATTAGCCCGTCAACGTCGGGCAATACCGCTGCGTTGTTAACGGGGGTTTATAACTCAATCCGCGAGCCCTTTCAAAATAATTCGCAGCTGAATGCGCTCTGCGAAATGACGACCGATGCCATGATGGGCCCCACTCGCGGTCCGGACTGGGACGATAACGGCACCTGGCGTCAATTGCACCAGCACCGTTGGGATGGCAACCACATCCGCATCATCAACACGTTCAACAACATGAGCGGGGGGATTTTTGCAGCAACGGATATGCTGCGGTTCAATCCAACTCCACAACAGTCGGCCGAAGCCCGGTTTTTACGGGCGTGGTGTATGTTCTGGCTGCTGGATTTGTACGATCAGGTCCCATACCGCGAGCCGGGAGAGAGTGTGGTGCTGCCCTCCAAAGTGCGCAAAGGTCTGGACGCGCTGAACTATATTATCAGCGAAGTGACGACTATCCAACCTAATCTGCCCGATGGCCCGGCTGGTTTGGCCAATAAGGATGCGGCTCGCGTATTCCTGATGAAATTGTACCTTAACAAAGGTGCGTATGCGAACCGAGCGGCTCCAACCTTTGCGGCCGAGGATATGAACAAGGTCATCAGTCTGGCGGACGAGATTATCAACAGCAATAAATACTCGTTCACCGCCAATTATTACGACAGCTTTGCGCCCAATAATACAACCATCGGGAAAGAAAACATCTGGACCCAGGAGAATGTGGGGGGCGTATCGCCGAACGCAAACCTGCGGAACCGATGGGTTACGTTCCTCCACCCGAACCAAAACCCTAATGGGAATAATGGCTGGGTCATTCTGCCGGACTTCTACGACAAATACGAAGCCACCGACAAGCGGCTGGGCGCTGCATATAAAAGTCCGGGTGGACTACCTAATCCGGGTAATCGCATCAATACGGGTTTTCTGATTGGTCAGCAGTATAATCTGACGACGGACGCACCTTTAAAAGATCGGCCTGGTAATCCCTTAATCTTCTCGAAAGAGGTAAAAATCATTGAAACCGGTGCCAACCTGGAGCTGCCTGGGATTCGCCCAATTAAGTACCCGATTGACTACGCCAATGACGGTAGTCGCCTGATCGACAATGATTATGTGTATTTCCGGTTGGCCGATGTGCTGTTAATGAAGGCGGAAGCCATTCTACGGGGGGGAGCGGCCACGAACGCTGGTGCTTATGGCAATACAGCGGCTTCATTGGTTAACGCCATCCGCACTCACCCTTCTCGCGGAGCCAGCGCCTTAACCACCGTCGACCTGAATGCATTACTCGATGAGCGGGGCCGTGAGTTGTATATCGAGAACTGGAGACGCCAGGATCTAATCCGTTTTGGTAAGTTTCTACAGCCTTTTTACGAGAAAAATTACACGAGCGATCCGAAGTATCTACTATTTCCAATTCCCATTCAGCAAATGGCGGTTAACTCGAACATGACCCAGAATCCAGGTTATTAACTTAGCTGTTTTGAGTACCACAAGCAGGTCAGTAAAGGGCGTTATTGCCTTCTACAGACCTGCTTATTTTATGGTTGCTGCGTGACGAACCAGGTTCGAATTCTACCGTATTGTGTTTTCCAGAACAATGACAGAAGGACTGCTTGACAGCCATTTTTTACCTAAACCGGTGGTATCTCCCTGTGGGATAAAATAGACGAACGAACCCAGGACAAGATCGATATCGCCATCCGCATCCATATCACCGGCATCCATAACCACCCATCTCCCTTTCGTCGCTTCAGGAAAAGAATAATCGTCAAAGGCTAAGCGATTCTTACTGCCCTTATTTTCCAGGTAGATAAAGCTTTCTTCTGGATAGCGGAGGTAGTCCGGGAAAAATGAAATGGCCGCTATATCCAGATCACCGTCCAGGTCATAATCTCGTACCATCGCTTTATAAGCGCCGTTTAGTTGGTAGAAATACGATTGCTTAAAATTGGATTTTCCATCATTCAGAAAAATATAAACACCGTGATACTTCTTGAGTATTGGTGTCTTGTCGGCATTGTCGCCACAGACATAGACGATATCATCAAAGCCGTCTTTATTAAAATCGGCTAATTCGATATGCTGAGACCCATTGAGGGGTAGGAACGTGAGTAACCGCTTCTCCTGAAATTTACCTGATCCCTGGTTTTCATACAGGAAAATACCCTCGTCGCCCTGCGCCATCAGCACATAAATATCCATTAACCCATCGTGATTAGCATCCTTAATAATGGCCGTAATGGCACCCGGTTTTTCATGTAGAATTCGGGTAGCATATTTTCCGTGCCCGTTATTTTCATACCAGACCAATCGGCCGGTTTGATTGCCAAATTCACAGGCAACCACATCCTCGAACCCGTCTTTATTCAAATCGCCGTATGCCATAAAAACGGGTCGCCGTAACTTGGAAATGACAATATTTTCAGGCTTGTAGCCTGGCTCCGAACCGTTTTTTACCAATCGAATCAGTGACCCATTAGCTGCATCCGTTGGGAAAACACCCCTGCCAATAGTGGTTATGTATGTCTCAGTCGCTTTTTCATCAAATTGAACAGGAGTCGACTCCAGTCGCATACTGTAGTTTTCCTGAAGACCGGGAGTCAGAAAGGTTAAGTTATTGCGCCTGGCTTTTCCATCTCCAAAGACAATCCCCCGATTATCAGGCAAAATCTTGACCATGGAAGTCAATGCGGGTCGATTCGAAAAGAGAGCTTCTTTATATTTAAAATGCTTCAGCCCTATCCGAATAGGATGTTTGCGAAGCGGAGGCAGGATGGTGTCAGGCGCATTCTGTAGATAATACTGTTCTATTTTATGCCAATCTTCATTTGCCAGCATTGGCTTTTCGGGAAAGATATTGGCTTCCCGCACAACAGTTCCACTCTCGCCAGCGTCAAACAGACTGTCTGGTCTAATGCCATTGCTGTATATGCCTATCCGATGTCCCATGGCCGGAAGCACATCTCGCCAATTTGTTTTAGCTAGCAATTCGGGACTAACGTAAGCATGACACCGGCTACAGTGCGCTAGAGATAATTGTTTGCCGGAAAGCCCCGAAACAGGTAGATCGTTAACTACAGTATTGTTATTTTCCTTTTTGGATGTACAGGAAATAAATAGGCATAATAAACTAAATAGCTGTACTAATTTTCTCATGTAAAAACGAATTCGAGCGTTCGGCTAATAACACGAGACAATAAAGCAGAAATTTTAGCAGATCGTAAAATGGAAAGGCTGTCACTCCGTTCCGCGAGGTCTTTATCAGTGCTGACAGGTTTTGACTAGGCTCTAGAGTTATTTAAGATCGTATCCAACCTCCTGGACAGATATGCTTGGGGTATTGGCCAGAACTATAAACTCTTCCAATAAGGTTTTGCCCTTTACCTGTTCGTCGGATAAGCGATAAGTAGGGACATGATATTCAGGATCTTCTTTGGACTTCTTAAAGGAAAATACTACCGGTAAAACGTAGTTGCCCTGAGAGGATGTACTTAATACGGGAAGTTTTTCCAGTGCTTTTCGGACGGTTAAATCGAGCCTAAAATCGCCTGTGCTGGGGCTTAGAATGATGATATTCTTAATTTGCCCCTGTTCGTCAATGTCGAATCCGGCGTACACACGACCATAAACTCTTTTGGTTTTAGCGTATTCGGGATACGTAATTTTATCATGTATAGTTTGGGTGAAGGCGGGGTCCGTCAGCAACGGCAGTTTACTTGATCTGTCTGAAATCATTAAACTGTCGTAAGCCCGTAACACGTCGGAGACGTTACCGACGGTTAGTTTCTTCGTTGGTAATTTCGTCGCCAGTTTATCAGCCTGTTCATAAAGAACGGATAAAATGTCGCGTTTTGTCAGATTTACTAGCTCCGGTTTTGCCTGCCCTTTCTGAATGTAATAATCGGTTTTAAAATGAAAAGTCCCACTAATTGAGGCATCTAAATCATAGCCATTACGAACGGCATCCGCGCTGTTTCGTCCCTCCAGCCGACCTGTTAAACTTTTCAGAAATTTTGTTTGACCGTTGTGCAGTATCGTAAAATAGGTTCGGTATCTGGTCCCCGGCAGATTCTCCTGCGGTCGAATGAACCGAGTGTCCAGAATAGTAAATGTTTCAGGGGTAATAATTTGAACGGCTGAATCGCCCGGAGAACGATATAATATCTCATTCGTAACCAGATTATAAGCCAACTCGGCCGGAATTTCTTTCCCATACTTATCCACCTGAACAGTTCCCTTTTGCCAGATCGGAAACGTCAGAAAAGGGCTGCCCTGATAAGTGTACTGGTTATAGGCAGTCGCATTAAGAACCCCAGCTCCGTAAATATCACCTCGGGTCATAAGTTGCCCTTTATGATCCTGGAAAACAGTGACTTGGCCCTGTGACGTCAGAAATGCTAAAACAATAGCCATTGTAAGAAAAAGCCGCCGTATCATAATTGGAATTGATGAAGTTAAGCTGGAACACTAGTTGTCTCAATACCGTCTGAAAATTCCGACCAAGGCCATCCAATTACGTAGGAGCGGAGTTTTCTTACTTAAAATAGCCCCATACCTCTTTATTACCGTTATCCGGTTTAAAGCCAGTTGAATTTACAACAAACTCTTCTAAAAGTGTTCGATTGCCCAGCCGTTCAGTTGGTAAATGATTGACGGGTACATTAGGCGTCGTCTCTTTAGCATTGGTAAACGTAAAGGCAATCGGTAAAACATAACGACCCTTACAAGCTGGATTGACCGACGGCATTTTTTCCAGCACATTTTTGACCATGGTATCGAACCGGTAGCCGCCGTTTTCAGGGCTTAGCGTAGCAATATTTTTAATTTGCCCCTGTTCATTAACGTCGAAAGCGATGTATACGCGGCCATAAATACCCTGCGTGCGGGCGTAATTAGGGTATGATAAGTTATCGTGAAATACTTGGGTAAATACTGGGTCCGCCAGCAAAGGCAGCTTGCCAGAACGATCAACGGCCATTAAGCTGTCATAGTATCGGATGGCAGCTGTTACATCATTGATGGTTAGGTCATTGGCTGGTAATCTGGCGGCTAATTTATCCTTCTGCTCGTACAGGACACTGACAAGGGAGCTTTTAGTCAGGTTAATTAATTCTGGTTTTAAGTCAGCTTTCTGAATATAATAATCCGTTGTAATCCGGTAAATGCCATCAATAACAACATCCGAACGTACTATCTCATCGCTGTTCCGGCGGCCCAGATAACTACTTAAACTTTTTAGCAATTTGGTCGGCCCATCGTGTATGGTTGTCAGATAAGCCCGGAAGTTTTTGCCCGGTAAGTTGCTTTGTGGTCGATTAAACTGTACGCCGTTGATTGTGAATGCTTCCGGCGTAGTAATCTTAACCTCCATATCATCGGTAAAGCGACTCATTACCTGATTAGTAGCCAGGTTATACGCTAACTCGGCATCAACAGACTTTCCGGATTTATCAAGCTGGACGGTACCCGGCTGCCAGACAGGATACGTTAAAAACGGACTACCCATATACGTTATCCGGGTACGAGCTCCCGAATTTATATTTTGGGAGTAAGTATCGAATGTAGTCAGAAGCTGACCTTTATCATTCTGATAAACTGTAAATTGTCCGTAGGTAGCGGGTAAGAGCAGGAATAAAGCCAGGATAAGGTGCAGAAACCGGATCATAACCTTGTTGATAATTTAAATACGGCCTAATTAAGAAAATAGTACTTAAATAACAAAATATAGAAAATTGCCTTTTTATCCTATTCAACTGTCAAAATAGAATGAACAGTTAAGGTAGGTACAATAACTGTTGCAATACCGTCGGCATAACGAACAGTTAACGGGCGGTTTTCGGGCTGTTGGATAATCCGCCTGGGTTTTCGATCAGCCCTTAATCGAATCGTTAGATTGGTTAGCGATGGTACCTCGTCGTACGTAAAAACTTTCGGATCGGCATGACGACCACCTGTATTTATAAGGTTAATAGCCAATCGGTTGCGTTGCTGGTTTAACACTACATGGACTAAGTGGGAGCCATTAACTTCGACTAGAGGTTTCGGTAATAGTGGCCAAACAAACGAAGCGATAAAATCCCGAAGTTTCGGCGATTGGTGCTGACGGTAATCAGCGCTCAGATCACCATAAATCGCCGTTAAGACTCCCTGCCCGAAAACGGTTTGAGTCGCCACTACACCGGGAGCCGGTCCGCCAGCTTCAGAGGAGAGAAATTGACCTATTGACTTGGTTTCCTTACTAACAATCTGGACGGGTAGAAATGGACCCGTAAGCATTACCGTTTGGCCATTAACTAATACCGTTCTAGAGCTATTTATTTTGGGCCCATTCGTTGGTAATACGCCGAGTTCGGCTGCAAACGAACGGGTAGTTTGGGTACCAATAATAAGCAGGTGTCCTCCCTGACGGGCATAGTTAAGCAACTCACGTCGAAAATCGGGAGAAAGCGAGTCTTGCTGCGATACCACGATAAGCGGATACTGAGCCATACGTCCCTGTAAGTGCTGCTCCGATAACACTTCAACGGGAAACTGAGCGTCAAGTAAAGCGGTCAGCACGCCATTGATTCGGTGGGCCTGACTGTTACTGAACAAGTTATGGTCGAACGCACGCACTGTAGAGGTTGCGTAAACCACCGCAATCTGGGGGACCGGTTTGCTTCCTTCACAAAAGGGTTGCCTGGCTCGGACAAATCGACTCAACTCAGTCATGACGGACAAGTTTCTAAGTGGTAGGGCAGCATTCCGACTTTGCTGGTAATACGCCTGAAACCCACCGCCCAAAGCCAATACTTCTGCGGCATCCTGCATGAGATGAATAGCTGTTTTCTGGTCGCCCTGCTCCACCGGGTTAAACCCGTACCAGAAACCCCACGACATCAAATCCCAGGGCTTTTTATAAAGCTGTCCTTGAGCAGCCATAACCCGCCCTTCTAAAGCCGCCGAATTAACGCTATTTCCTGGCGTTAGGTCGCCTGATAAGTAATCAACGTTCGTGGTAACTGGCTCCGGCATCATGGACGAATACGCCCAATTTGACGCAATCCGAAACCCTGGATTATGTTGATGGACGGCGTTAACGTATTTATTAAGGTAGCGAACAAACGACTGCCGGGCAAAATTTCGGAAAGCGTTATAGCCAGCTTCTTTCTCCGAACGCGGCACGGTTTGGATACCCGTTTCAGCTTGAAAACGAGCTAAAGCTACTGGTGAATAATCGGGTACGGTAGCCCAGCACTCACCATCAACCCAAACGCCATCGGCACCATAACTGGCTAATTCGGATAGCTGAGGAATTAATAGTGAGTCGGCATACGGACCGTGGACCGACGTTTTTGAGTGGTCAATAGAACCGTCTGCTTTTTGAGCAGCCCAGGTCGGGTGTTTGGCCAGCACGGCCTCGTCGAATACGCCTGAATAATGCAAATACAAATCCACCCCATGCTTACGGGTAACGGCCCGGTAAAAGGCCAGTGGGTCTTTATTCATACTAGGTGCTACCGTTGCCGTCGGCACCTTCGATGGGTAGCTGCTTACGCCCGGATGCCCTTTGCAATCGACCTGAATGAAATCCGGCTTAACAGCCGTCAGCAATGAATCAAGCGCCCGTTCCGACAGATTATGTCCAATTGTAGAATCATAGACTGTCGCATGAAAATCGAAGTGCAAACCGAAATACCGCCGGATTGGGCGTGATTGAGCAAACGACTGAAGGGTAATAAGAACGAGAAGCGCGGCAGAAATTATTTTCACGTAAAGAAAAAGAGTATAGGACTTCTAAGGTAACAGATGAGTGGGGGTTGTATCCCGAAAGTGAATCAGTACGTCGAAGGTGCCTTTCAGTGGAATTGTGTAGTATGCCTGTTCTGGCTTGTTCACATCGTAACTGGCACCCACCAAAAGCAGGGAGCGACTTGCAGTAAGCCAGGTATTCAGTAAGGCATCGGATCGAGGTTGATTGAGGTTCAATATGAAATTTGCAGACTGGGCTTTTCCTAATAGGTAGTTAGATGTACTTTTCATGGATTCAGCCTGAACCGACAATGTAGTTAATGGGAAACTGAATTGGCTGCCATCTTTGACTGTGAACGTACCGTTTGACAGAGTTGTCCCGATAATCAGGTACTTATCGTTTAACTGCTGTTTTAGCAAATAACCCATTGATGGTCCTCCACAAAAAATAGTTGGCGCGCTGGCAACATGGCCATCATGAGCCCATAAGCTTAACTTGCTGACGCCCATTGTCGTGTATATCCATTGGATATTCTCCGCCATGTACTGATCTCGTTTGGTGTAACTAGCGCAATAGCTGACGGAGTTACTATTTGTAAAATCCTGGTGTTGGATAAGCACACGGGCAGCATGCTTGGCAATTTCATACGCCTGTTTTCCACCGCCAGCAGTCCACTTCGTTTCATTCGTGACAAACAGATTATATAAAGCTGGCAAACGCTGTGTATATTGTTGCCAGGGGGAATTGGTAGTAGCTCCAACCGTGAGTGTATATAATTTGGATAATGAATCGATCTGGGCCACTGAAGAAGGCTCAACAGAAGCCAGGAACTCGCGAATGATCGGAAAATTATCGTCGGCCGACGGGCAATCGAATCCGTAAAAGGAGAGTTGCTGGGCAGGCGTCTTCGTGGCATTATAGTCTTTCATCCACTGGAATAACTCGCGCACTTCATCGACTTGCCAAGGCCAAAGCCGCAGACTTTTGACCGCATCTGCTGTCCAGGCCAGGCTAGTATTTTGTCCGTGAATAAATCGGTTTATAGCCACAGAAAGCCCGAAGCTAACTTCGAACCCAATAGCCTGATGACCATGGGTTTGCACTAAATAGCGAAAAAGCCGGTCTTTCATCTGCAAAAACTCTCGGGAACCATGCGTACCCTCGCCCAGACCAACAACCTGCGCTTTAGCTAAGACAGTATCAAGCGGAGCCAGATCCACAAAATTGCGGGTGGGATCAGCATTCTGAATTGGAAATACAGCATTATTTAATGCCTGGACAACAGCAACCTGGTCGGCTGATAAGCCCTGAGTTGGATTAGGGTCAGCATGCTTACAACCAGCTATAAACAGGCTAAATCCTATCAAAAGTATAAGCAGGAACGTTTGCGAAGACTTGGTCATGTCTGAATGATGGAGCTTGTTTTCTCAGGCAATTTTTAGCGCAGATTTTACGACCGTCTAGCTTACTATCAGGACGTTATCGATTGACTGAAGCTAAGCATCATTCCTCGTGCAGGAATTGAATAATAGACTAGTGGAATAGCTTTCATAAACAATATATAATGCAGATAGATAAATTAACTGGAATAAGTTAGCCATATAACTATTTACATCAATAAAAGATAATTAAATGTTAGTTAATTCTAATTCTAAAGCTCACAGATAAGCTATACGATGTATGAAGTACTATAAAACGCAGACGCCCCGACCAGCTTGGTCGGGGCGTCTGCGTTTCTGAAAGTGGTACATTAAATTTTATGTACCCAGCCAAATTGATCCGCAATTTTGCCAGTGCGCAAATCGGTCAGGTAATCTTTTACCCGAAGCGCAAACGAGTTTTCGGGCGCAAATTCGGGCAGCATATAATCTTTGCCATTGTAGCCAATCAGTGAGTAAGGCGATACGACAACGGCAGTTCCGGCTCCAAATGCTTCCGTCAACCGACCAGTTTCGATACCGCTGATGACTTCTTCGATGGATACCAACCGTTCCTCAACCGGAATATCCCAACTGCGGGCAATCTGAATGATCGTATCGCGCGTGACGCCTTTCAAAATTGAATCCGACGTAGCAGGCGTTACTAGTTTGCCATCGATGAAGAACATAATATTCATCGTACCCGATTCTTCAATGTATTTATGTTCGCGAGCGTCCGTCCAGATTAACTGATCGTAACCTTGCTGTTGCGCCATTAAGGTTGGATACATCGAACCAGCGTAGTTGCCTGCACATTTAGCATAACCTACACCGCCCGGTGCCGACCGGATATACTCGGTTTCTACTTTCAGCTTCGGCGGATTAGTGTAGTAAGCGCCCACCGGACAAGTGAAAATACAGAAGCGGTAAGTTTTAGACGGAGCTACGCCCAGGTACGTGTCAGTAGCAAACATATAGGGTCGGATATACAGCGAGCTGTCAGGCGTGTTAGGCACCCAGTCAGCGTCCACGCGTAGCAGCGCTTCCAGACCGCCGATGAATACTTCCTCGGGCAGTGTGGCCATGCACATGCGCCGGGCCGACTCGTTCATACGCTCGAAATTGTCGTAAGGACGGAACATCATTACTTCACCAGCCTCATTTTTGAACGCTTTCATACCCTCAAAAATGGACTGACCATAGTGTAGTGACGATAGGGCAGGGCTTAGCGTGAAATTGTCGAACGGCACAATCATTTGATTCTGCCACTGACCGTCTACGAAATCGGCCACAAACATGTGGTCCGAGAAATGTTTTCCGAAAGGCAGATGATTAAAATCTACCTCCTGAAGGCGGGAGCGTTCTGCTTTCCGCAATTCAATTTGCAATACGTCCGTCGTCATAACAGCATATGGTTAATGAGTTAGCCCGTTCATTTACAGGCTGCGGCAAAGCTAAAAAATTAGATTGAGTAAGTTTAGTTGTCAAGACAATTATTTTTTTGCGGTCATAATCTTGGCTTCCAGACTATCTCTTCAATACCCAATTCCTGTGCCATTTTTCTACCCAGCACAAACAGATAATCCGATAATCGATTAAGGTACTGTAATACTAATTCGTCTATTGGCGACTCCTCATTAAGCGCCGTCACCAACCGTTCAGCCCGACGACAGACCGTGCGGGCCAGATGACAGAATGATATGGAATCGCTACCACCGGGTAGAATAAAGGCGCGCAATTCAGTCAGGTCATTATCCATAGTATCCATCGCCTGTTCTAGCAGGGTAACGTCCTCAGCTTTGATGGCGGGCATTGACCGTTTCGGCGCTTTTTCGGGGTCCATAGCAAGTTCGGTCCCGACAGTAAAAAGCCGGTCTTGAATCTCCTTGAGCAGCTCCCGTCGGTTAAGGTTAACAGCCTGATCGCGTACTAACCCAATCCAGGCGTTGAGTTCATCAACTGTACCGTATGCATCAATGCGTAAGTCGGCTTTGCTCACCCGACGACCACCAATCAGTGCTGTTTGGCCTTTATCGCCGGTTTTCGTGTAGATTTTCATGTGTAAAGCAGTATTGGTCACTTTATGGTATAACCGCTAATAATGCGGAATGACTATTAAATGACGAATAATTAAGCTGACATACTTCCAGCTAGTAACCGGCGCCACACTATAAAACATATGATAGACAGCGTATCTAACAATGTACTTATTTGGTAGTTCCTGAAAAGAATATGCCCGATATAGGCAAGCTAGTCCCAATTGACTCAACAATATGATGAACACAAAACCCATTTCGCCCAAAACGCATAGTCTGATTGATTATGCCTTGGTTGGCAGTCTACTGACGATGCCTTCGGTGTTAGGATTTACTAGTCAGGTTAAAAAAATATACATGGCTGAAGGGCTAGCGCTTCTAGTTTACGTAGCTCTTACCGATCAACCGGCGGCCATAAAGCCGCTTATTCCGTTTCCGGTACATGGCAAAATCGACCCGTTCAATATCGGACAATTTGCGCTACAGACCTTCCTGAAACCTTTCCAAAAAGACAAAAAAGCTAAACTATTTAACATCGGCTTCACGGCTCTTGCTGGTATCACTGTTTTATTGACAGACTGGAATGGACCAACCAAAACCCACATATAAAACCACGAACATGACCAATCAATATGTACGGTATAGCCCTGATGTAGAAAAAATACCAGATGACGAAGCTGAGACGATCAATAACATTCTGGCTTCGATGCACCGACTTAACGACCTTACTCGGGAAATGTATGGCCATAACGTGCGTGTTTCTCACGGTAAAAGTCACGGTCTGGCCGTGGGCGAATTAACCGTCATGGATAATTTGCCTGAGCATCTGGCGCAGGGATTATTTGCGAAAGGAGCGACTTATCCTATTATCGTTCGATTAGCGAACGTTCCGGGTGAAATCATATCGGATGCTGTTAATACGCAACGAGGGTTTGCATTCAAAATTCTTGATGTGGATGGACCCAAAATTGCCGGTCACGAAGGACAGACCACGCAGGATTTTGTGTTGGACAGCGGAACCAGTTATTTCCCGAATCCGGATGCCAAAGCATTTCTATTGCAACATCGCCTGATTGAACATGCACCCCAGATGCCGACTGGTTTTAAAGAAGCGGTTTCCGATATTTCCCGCGTTACGGATAAAGCGTTGAATGCAGTAGGCATGGACAGTGCCAAACTTGATTTCCTGGGTGATTCTCGTATTCATCCGCTTGCCGAAGCATATTATAGTCAGGCACCCATCCGCTATGGTGATTACATCGCCAAACTGGTTGTTGTACCAATTTCGGCGGCTCAAAAAGCATTAGCTAATGCTGATGTCGAGGTAGATGGAGACAAAGACCCTAATGCGTTACGCACAGCCACCGTTGGTTATCTGCGCGATAATGAGGCTGAATTTGACGTGCGTATTCAACTCTGTACGGATCTGGAACAAATGCCGGTCGAAGATGCCACTGTAGAATGGAGTGAAGATGAAAGCCCTTACAAAACCGTAGCGCGTATCCGGCTGCCCAAACAGGAAGCCTACAGCGAAGCGCGTCAGCAACACATTGAAGCGCTTTCGTTCTCGATTGCGCATAGTCTGGAAGCACACCGGCCACTAGGGTCGATTATGCGGGCTCGGCTGCGCGCATATCCAGAAATGTCGCGTGTACGTCGTCAGGGAAATAATCAGCCAGTAACGGAACCCACATCGATTGATGAAGTACCTGCTTAGGGTGGCCATTGGGCTACTTTTTAGATCTGAAATAAGTATAAAACACATTCCCGATAAGTAGGGTAACGGATTTACTCCGTTCAGGCCGTACCTTTGCGCCCTGAAATAAAGTTGGTAGTCAAAAGCCGTTAGTTGATGGTTAAGAATTGTCAGGACATAATTAATGCTTGACAACTATTAATGATCGACTAACGCCTATCGGCTGTTAACTATAACTCTATGAAAACAGGTACTTTTTTTGTCCGGATATGGCGTATTCTGTCGATTCTCGGATTGTTGTTTGCATTATTTAACAGCTATATCTCATATCCTGAGGCTGTAGCCGTTCGGTTTGATGATCAAGGGATTGCCGTCCAGTATATCGATCGGGAAATCATATTCTACATAGCTGTTGCTATTTTTCTCATTAATAATACACTTCTAAGTACTGTTGGTAAACTGTTTCCGCGCGTACCAACCGACAAAATTCTGGTTCCTAATCCAACTCTATGGGCAAGCCATCGCCGACAACTCAACGAGATTTTCGCGAACTGGTTTTTAGCCCTCACCGCGGCCATTAACACTGTATTAGCGCTAAGCCTGATTGTGCTTTCGCTGTTAAATAATTCGAGCCGGACATTGCAATCGTACGATTATGCCGGACTACTTCCTATTAGTACGGCTATTTTAATTATCGTATTGGCCGCTTTGCCTATTCGTCTGTTCATGAAACCCGACAACGATGACTGACGAAAATCCGCTCTTGCTGAGCCAGTTTCAATACTACCTCCCCGATGAACGAATCGCTCGTTTTCCATTACCCCAGCGTGACGCGTCGAAACTGCTCGTTTACCGTTCCGGAGAAATAAGTCACGATCAGTTTTCCAGTTTGCCTGATCTGCTACCCGAGGGCAGTTTCCTGGTATTTAATAATACGAAAGTGATTCCGGCGCGGCTGCATTTTGTTAAGTCGACTGGCGCCCTTATTGAACTGTTTTTGCTCAGCCCCTTTCCTGCCGATGTACCGATTAGTCAGGCTATGGAAGTCACCGGCTCAACGGTCTGGCACACGATGGTGGGTAACCGCAAGCGTTGGAAACGAGATGAAACGCTGATGATGCGTGGGGAGGACAGCATGGGACACGGTGAACGAAGCATCGCCTTAGGATCGGTAGAGATTACTGCGACCTGGCATGACTATGATCAATCAACCATTCAACTGAGCTGGCAGCCTGCCGACCTTACTTTTGCGCAGGTTATCCAATATGCGGGTGAGATGCCGCTGCCACCTTACTTAAAAAGGGATGCTACGGAAGCTGACCGCGAAACGTACCAGACAATTTACTCGCAACAAGAAGGCGCAGTTGCTGCCCCCACCGCTGGCCTGCACTTCACGCCCGCCGTATTTGACGCCTTATCCGGGCGGAAAATTGACTATGATTATCTAACCTTACACGTAGGTGCTGGAACGTTTCAGCCCATCAAAACAGATGACATTCGGGAGCATCAAATGCATACGGAGCAGGTGGTCTACACACAGGAAAATATTCGTAAACTGCTTACTCATATTGGTCAAATCATTCCTGTAGGTACCACATCGATGCGGGCACTGGAAAGCTTGTACTGGATGGGTACCAAACTAGTACATAATGAACCTGATCCGTTTAGCCTCGATCAGCATTATGCCTATCGATTGCCGATGGCTCAACAGCCAACTATAGAGGATTCATTGGCCGCTGTTCTGGAGTATTTGATTGATATAAAGCAAGAGTCGATTGTCGCGCATACAGGTATATACATTACGCCCGGTTATGAGTTTAAACTGTGCAAAGGCATTATAACCAATTTCCATCAACCCGGCTCAACCTTGATTTTGCTTATTGCCGCCCTCATCGGCGACGACTGGAAACGAGTTTACAGCGAAGCGTTGCAAAACGACTACCGTTTCCTTAGTTACGGCGATTCATCCTTGCTTTTACCGTAAACCACTACTTTTGCAGAATCCAAAGAGTGAAAGAGCGGAAGAATGAAAGAGCGCGATTAAGCTACTTTTTCACTCTTTCATTCTTCCGCTCTTTCACTCTTTACATATATGAATTTTATCGAAGAACTCCGCTGGCGTGGTATGTTGAACGACATGACCCCCGGCACCGAAGAACAACTTCAAAAAGAACTGACAACGGGCTACATCGGCTTTGACCCTACCGCTGCGTCACTCCATATTGGTAATCTGGCTACCGTTATGCTGCTAGTTCACCTACAACGCGCCGGCCATAAACCCGTTGCGCTGGTTGGTGGAGCTACGGGTATGATTGGCGATCCATCGGGCCGTTCAACGGAACGGGATTATTTGTCAGAAGAAACATTACGTCGCAATCAGGAGGGAATCCGCGCTCAATTGACTCGCTTCCTTACCTTCGATTCTGGCGAAAATGCTGCAGAAATGGTGAACAATTATGACTGGTTCAAGGAGATGACATTCCTTGACTTTTTGCGGGAGGCAGGCCAGCATATTACGGTTAACTATATGGTGGCTAAAGATTCCGTCAAAAAGCGATTAGAAACGGGCTTGTCATTTATGGAGTTCTCATATCAGTTGCTTCAGGGATATGACTTTTACTGGCTTTACAAAAATAAGGGTGTGCGGCTGCAAATGGGCGGTTCCGACCAGTGGGGTAACATAACAACAGGTACTGAGTTAATCCGACGTAAGGAGGGCGGTCAGACGGATCTGCGCGAAGAATACCAGGCGTTCGCATTAACTACTCCGCTGATTACAAAAGCTGACGGCACGAAATTCGGAAAATCAGCGGGTGGCAACGTGTGGCTTGACCCTGCGATGACCTCGCCCTATCAGTTTTATCAATTCTGGCTTAATGCAACGGATGCGGACTGCCCTCGCCTAATTCGCGTATTTACTCTTTTGGAGAAAGAAGAGATTGAGGAGTTAGAAAGTCAACATGCCAAAGCTCCTCATTTACGAATATTACAGAAGGCTATTGCCAAAGATGTAACAATTCGGGTGCATTCACAGGCTGGTTATGATCTGGCCGTTAAAGCTTCGGAAGTTTTATTTGGAAAAGCCACATTGGAAACGTTACGCTCTATTCAGGCCGACGAGTTCGATGTAATATTTGAAGGTGTACCCCAAACTGAAATTTCGGTTGAGGAACTAGCCAATAGTAAAGACATAACCGACCTATTATCTGTAAGTAGTCGGGGCGAAATCTATGCGTCCAAAGGAGAAGCTCGTCGGGCCATTACACAAAATGCGGTAAGTATTAATAAAACACGAGTAGCCGATCCTGCCGCGCCAGTCGCGCTAGAGTGGCTTCAAGACCGCTATGTTTTGGTATCAAAAGGCAAGAAAAATCATCTCCTGAAAAAAGTTTAAAATTTTTTACAGATGATAAGTAATTGATTCTAGGGGGCTTACCCGTGAATCCCTGGGCAGCCCCCCCACTATTTTTAACCCACCCCTTGACAAACCCAGTTTAGCCCCCTACCTTTGCAGTCCCAAATCGAAAGAAACAGGGCAGAAGCAACAACTAACACGCTGATCATCAGCTACTTATACGTAACTTTCTGAATCTCAGGTAGAAAAAATATTTTAACTTTTACTTGACAACCGGGAAACAAAGCACTACCTTTGCACTCCCAAACATCGAGAAGCTCTTAACAACCTCTTCTCACCACGCCAGTGGCCAACGGGCCGGGC